>ENA-OOZY01000481-OOZY01000481.1-human-gut-metagenome-genome-assembly--contig:-NODE-481-length-29508-cov-2.905035_pt1 | contig 29508 bp, 24 predicted proteins | sample MGYA00241047_ERZ501410 | MGnify/ENA primary metagenome ERZ501410 (study PRJEB25962, sample SAMEA2042621) | human gut metagenome | biome: human gut; feature: human-associated habitat; material: faeces... | reverse complement strand
AATCATCAATAGTTACATCTATTCCAGATTGCTTGCGGCTTGTGTAGGCACTGATAAGATTACCCATAGTAATCTCTTTGCCCTGCTTCATAAGAGCACCCGCACACACACCAGCATCTCTTGTAAATATATTCATCATCTGGTATATACCGATGAACTGCTTTTTCTTAGTTTCGTTAATTCCACCTGTCTTGTCAAGCTTGTAGAGGAACTTTGAATATTTCTCCTCATTATCCTTAGTAGCACCCTGATTCATACTGCTAAGATAATCATTAACTGTCCATATATCAGTATTCATTGGGTTGATTCCGTCATCTATCATCTTAACAACAGTTTCCGGCTTCATATTATCAACAAGATTATTAAGGGTTGTATATATTCTTCTTGCCCTCTCAACATTTTCCTTATTGATATCTATGTTATTAGAAGCAAGAAGCTTAATAACATCTCTGTTCTCCTGAGTATTCTCAAGATTGAGTTCGTCCATTATACCCTCTGCACTGTTATTAACAGCCTTAATAATAGAGTCATCTAAGTCTTCTCTTACCTTAGTACCTGTTGTTTCATATGTATCTATTGCCTTGGCATAACGGCTTGTCATTCCACTCGCAATGCCTGATACCATAGAAATACTCAACTTATATGGGTCACTCTTCATAAGCTTTTCATACATCTGTGCTGGTGCAGTCTCAATATCATAAAGTGCCTTTCTTACATCAAGGACATCATTATACATCTGTGTATTGCCAGCATATAATGTTCCATTAGCTTCAAGAGCTTTAATCTGCTCGTTAATCTGTTCAAGAGGCGTGTAGAGAAGTGATGTATTACTCTTTTCAAGAATTACACCTGTACCTGCTGTAAGTAAAAGCCTTGCCTCAACAAGTGTGTTATAAGCTTTCTGTGCATTGTAACCATATGGCTGCTGGTATGCATAATTACCGCCCATCTGATTATTATATACACCCTGATTATAGCCCGTATCCTGCACATAACCATACTGGTTATTAACATTGCCCTGCCAGCCGCCTGACATCTGACTGTTTACATTCCCCTGCCAGTCACCTGACATCTGGTTATTAACAGTCATCTGATTGTTAACAGCCTGCCGGCTTTCTGCTGTTTCACTCCAGCCTACCTGCATTACGACCTTCAGACTTGCTATTGTAAATGCTTTTCCAGATGAAACAACATTTACAATATCATCATAGCTTGCATTAGCCAGTGTTACTATTGCGTTCTTTACATTATCCCATATAGATGGATCGTTTGTAAGTGGAGTATCTTTAGGGTCTTCACCAATAGCAAGCTGGTCAGCAATCTTTGATAATACACTATCCTGTCCATCCTGTGTATCAAGACCATTTAAATTAAGTCCGTCAAGAACAGCTTTATATTTTAAAGTCTTTTCTGTGACTGGTATATTATTATTAATCAAATCCTGTGCATTATTAAGGTTTCTTAAGTTCACTTCAAGCCCGGCTTTATTCATAAGCGACTCAATCTGTGGACGCATAGCATTAAATTCCTTAAATGAAATCTCATATCCGCTGTTAGCCGGTCTTGTACTGACAGCATTTTCTGCCTTATATATTCCGTCAATAGTTGGTGCAATATCATTGGCAATCATATAATACTTAGCACTCTCTGAAAGCTCTGTTATTGAAGCCGCCTCATCAAGTGCTGATTGTACCTGCTTCACAGTATCGTCATCAACGCTTATTCCAGCACCGCTTAATCTCTGCTTTAATTCATTAGCTGCACCTGCCCCTGCAACACTCTCAATTGCATCAGAGCTTACGCCAGTTCCATATGCAACATAGCTGTCTGAGTGCATTGCAAGCTCAATTCTAATCTTATCAATAATTGATACCATATCATCCTTAGAGGCATCTGTTATATTAAATCCATCACCTGCTATATCGACTGCTTCCATACCAGAAAGCTTTTTAACAAGTGCCTTGAAGCTTATCTGTGCTGTACTTGCAGAATTCATAATCTGCTGTTTTACATCATCAGCTTCCTTTAATAACGACTCATATGTGTTATCTGCCAGCCTGCTGTTATCCTGTCCCTCTGACATAACAACACCATTAAATATCCCATTGATACCATTAGTCCTGTTGCTTACATTTTCCTTATAATTAATAGATGTTTCTTTAACATTATTATCCTTGTTAAAATTACCTGCGTATATTGATACAGACATATTTATCCTCCATACATTATCTGCGGCTAATCTACAGCCGGTTATTCCATTTCCTAATAACAGCCTATATATCCTGCTTAGATAATTCTATCGCCTGATTATAAAATAACCTGTATTATATTTCGGTTACTTTCACCAAAAAAATAAGCAAAATGAAGCAGATTACAGCATAAATGTAATCAACCACATTAATAATTACATCAATACCATATACCTGCTTCACTTAAATCCTTCCAACCTGATATCTGACTTATATATCAGACTGCTATTTAAACTGCTCTTATATTATTATTATATTATTGTAGGCTTGTGTGCTTCCACATCACCATTGAACTCATACACAGCTATTCCATACCTATGTAAATCCACAAGAAGTGACTCACCATAGCCATCACACTCACCCTTCTTACTTGCAATTATCTTCTGCTGGTTCTTCATATCATCACCTAATACAAGCTTATATTTGCCCTTAATTGGCACTCCAATTCTATGACTTGGTCTTTCAACAGGTGTGAAATTAAGAACGAATAACAAATGCTTCTTCTTATCCGGACTTATTCTTATAAATGAGAATACACTGTTGTCCTTGTCATTGGCATTAATCCATCTAAAGCCTTCTGAATTATAATCAGTTTCATATAAACATCTGTAATTCTTATTAAGCTTAAGGCACGCACTTGTAAAATCCTTTAATTCCTTGTGGCTCTCATCCTCAAGAAGATACCAGTCAAGAGAACGCTTCTCACTCCACTCGTTCCACTGTCCGAATTCCTGTCCCATAAATAAAAGCTTCTTGCCCGGATGTCCACACATATAAGCATATGCAAGCTTAAGATTAGCGAACTTGTCCTCTCTGTCACCAGGCATCTTGCCTAACATAGAACATTTCAGGTGAACAACTTCATCGTGCGATAATACAAGTATAAAATTCTCGCTGTAAGCATACATAAGAGAAAATGTCATCTTACCATGATTAAACTTTCTAAAATAAGGGTCAAGCTTCATATATTCAAGAAAATCGTGCATCCAGCCCATATTCCACTTGAATGTAAATCCAAGACATTCTCCGTTATCAGGGTCACCACTTACCATTGGCCACGCTGTAGACTCTTCTGCAATTGTAACCGCTTGTGGAAATCTCTTTCTCATCATACTATTAAAATGCTTAAGGAAACTCATAGCTTCAAGATTACCATTACCGCCATACTGGTTAGGAACCCAGTTGCCTTCTGTCCTTCCGTAGTCAAGATAAAGCATAGAAGCAACTGCATCTACTCTTAAGCCATCAATATGGAACTTATCAACCCAGAACATTCCATTGGCAATAAGGAAATTCGATACCTCATTCTTGCTGTAATCAAATACCTTAGTTCCCCAATCAGGGTGTTCGCCCTTTCTTGGATCTGCATATTCATATACACAGCTTCCGTCAAAGTTCGCAAGCCCATGTGCATCTTTTGGAAAATGTGCTGGTACCCAGTCAAGTATTACACCAATATTCTTGCTGTGCATATAATCCACAAAATACATAAAATCCTTAGGACTTCCGTATCTTGCTGTTGGTGCATAATATCCTGTAACCTGATAACCCCACGAGCCGTCATATGGATACTCTGCAATTCCCATAAGCTCTATATGTGTATATCCCATATCTGATACATACTTGGCAAGGTCTGGTGCTATATCACGGTAATTCATATAACCGTCCTCTGTACCATCTTCCTGCTTCTTCCACGAACCAAGATGACATTCATATATAGACATTGCTGACTTTAAATGGTTCTCTTTCTTCTTATGTTCAACCCATACGCTGTCTGTCCACTTAAATCCATTAAGGTCAGTAATAATTGATGCTGTCTCTGGCCTTAACTGTGCCGCATTGGCATATGGGTCAGCCTTGTAAATAGCCTCACCACTCTGTGAAATAATAAGGTACTTATACATCTGTCCAGCCTTGGCACCCTCTATAAATAACTCATATATTCCACCATCTGAAATCTTCTTCATATCATAGCCATAGGCTTTCCAGTCATTAAATTCACCTATGACGTACACGTCCTTCGCCGCTGGTGCCCATACCGCAAAATATACTCCGGGCTTTCCATCTTTCTTCGCTATATGTGCACCCATTTTATTATATATCTCGTAGTGTGTTCCCTGTCCAAAAAGATATGAGTCTAACTCAGTTATTCTTATCTGTTCATAATTAATTGTCACAGCCATATATTACTCCGCCCTTCCACATTAATAATATTACTTCGCATATACTTTTGTATTAACATTATTTTATCATAACATTAAATTAAATACTATTAATTTTTTGACAATTGGTCATTTTTATAATAAACTTTCTCATATATTTTGATAATCCAATTAATTACTTCTATCTTTCACTTGACATCATAATTATAGGAATTTATCATAAAACTATTAATAATCAAAGGAGAATTCATAATTATGATTTATTATCTGATAAGTCCGAATTATATTAATGTTGTGACTTTTGCCAGCATAATATTTGCATTTGCAATAACGTGCCTTGCTATATATATGGGTAAAAATATCCTTCCCCGTGATGGCGGCAGAGCTTACGCAATTAATGGCTCAAAGTCAGTCGCCAAGCCAAGAGGAGCAGGAATTATATTTATCCTCGTATTTACAATAACCTGTATGATATTTGTCAATTTAAGTTCTGAGATAATCATTTATCTTATACTTGTACTTGCAGCAATGCTCTCAGGTTACCTTGATGATGCTTCGTCATCACCTTGGGGCGAGCTTAAAAAAGGTATTATAGATTTCGTAATTGCGGTTATGGCGGCAGTTACATATCTCCACTATAATCCTAACACATTTGACATATCACTCTTTAAGCTTACAGTTACACTTAACCCAATCATATACGGTGTTCTCATCGTTATATTAATATGGGTCAGCATAAATGTAACTAACTGCTCAGATGGTGTTGACGGCTTATGTGGAACTCTTTCGGCAATTACACTTTCATCTGCCTATGTATTATTTATGATATTTGACATTGAAAGCTCATTCCGCCACACAATACTTATTATGGTAGTATGTATTCTTGGTTATCTGTGGTTTAACGCATCACCTAGCAAGCTGCTTATGGGCGATGCAGGCTCAAGGGCAATAGGAATATTTATAGCATTTGCTTTTCTTAAGTTACACAGCCCTCTGCTTTACATTCCACTTGCCATAGTTCTTATAATTGATGGCGGACTTGGTCTTATTAAGGTTTCATTTATGAGATTTCTTCATATAAAGATTATGCAGAATATAAGAACACCTATCCACGACCATATGAGAAAGAACAAGAGCTGGTCTGATGCACAGGTCGTATTCAGATTTGCAATAATACAGCTTGTTATTGCGGCAGCTATAATATATGCAGTTATATAGCAGCATCTGTTGATGCAGCAATTTCATTCAACAGATATCCTGTCATATTCAAAAAGGCAGTAATCTTAATTATATATAATTCCCAGAAATATCCTTTCCTTCAAAGCATTATATATAATTAAGATTACTGCCTTTTTTATTTATATTTAATTAGTTATTTTACACGGCAGACATAATAGAATATTATTTAAGTAATTTCTTTCTTTTGTGTTCTTCCAATCTCTTACGTCTTCTGTGTTCGCGTTCCTTAACCTGCTTGTCTATTATCTTATCAACCCCTTTTTCATCTGTCTGCTTAACAATTCTTACATCATAATACAATCCGTTATCATTATGTTTAACCTTAAGCTTTCCCTTAAATGTGCCATGCTCTTCACACACAAATACTGAATAATATGTCTTTGAAGTTGTCGCAAACCATTTTATAAGTCTTTTCATAGACCTGCCACATATATAACACCTGCACGACCTTGCAACCCTGTCATCAGCTGCATTATCCCTTGTCTTAAAACCTCTTGAAATATATTTCTCATATGTCCCAAAGTTGGCATATATCTCAGTTTTTCTATCTTTAGGTATTCTGTATGTGTCAATGCTCTCATACACCTTTACGCTGTCAAAATCCATCTGCTGGAATATCCTTGCCGTGTATACAGCATCATTAATTGCTGAATGATACTCTGCATCCTCGCTGAAACCAAGCTCCTCAATAGCCATCTTAAGACTTCTTCTTGTCTTGCCGTCTGAGTATACCTTGCTGTATAACTTCTGCAGATCATAATACATAAATGGAAATGGAAAATTGTTCTCAACCCCGAAATGCTTCATATTCCTTTGAAACTCTGTAAGATCTGAACTTCCCCAGGTTATAAATTCATAGTCATCACCACACCATTCAAGAAATTCTTTCGCCGCACTTGCAAAATCATCTCCCATTTTGAGTTCATCTTCAGTAATTTCAAGCATTTCTGATACTTTACCGTGAAGTTTAACATATTCTACAGGTCTGATTATTCTTTCCCACCGTCCGGTTATATTCTTATGTTCATCAAGCTTTACAGCTCCTATCTGTATAATCTCAAATGGCATTTCTTCTATAGAATATTCTTTTCCTCTGTAGCTCTGATTCCATTCAAGGTCTAACACTATATAATTCATAACCAATTCCCTTCACAGTAAATTATTGATATTTATTTTGTATATCTTTGGCAATAGGAGCAAGCTGGGATACAAGGTTATTCATATCCTCAAACATAGAACTCTTGGTTGTTCCTAAGTCGTTGGCACGCTCAATATGTGCAAGCACCTTCTGTAACTGCTGTTCCTGGTCATCAAAGCAGTCTTTAACATCTGAAAGTCTTTTTTCAGAAGACTGTGTAACCTCGCCTATCTCCTCCTGAACCTCCTTAGCTGCATCTGCTGCTTTTATAATCTGTTCAAATACTCCATATGCTGCATCTGCATCTTCAACATTCTTTCCAAATACTGACTGTGATTCCTCAATATTATTATTAAGCTGTGTTGTACCCCTTTCTACCTCAGAGATACTTCCCTCAACTGTGCTTACAAGTGTCTTTATCTCCTCTGCAAGGTTCTTGACCTCGTTGGCAACAACCGCAAAGCCCCTTCCCTGCTCTCCTGCTCTTGCCGCCTCAATAGAAGCATTGAGTGCAAGCATATTAGTCTGATTCGCAATTGCTATAATCTGCTGCATACAATCTTTAATCTGCTGTACAGATACCTGAACACCTGCAAATGCACTCTTTATCTCATCAAAACTCCTGCTTACTTCTTTTGAACTATTCTTTAATTCATCTACCTTTTTCTGTGCCTCTCCTACAGAGTCAACAATTTCATTTTTTACACCGTCAAAGCTTGTTGCAATCTGACCTACATCAGCAAATACAGATGATAATTCCTGTACCTGGTCTTTTAATCTTTCATTCTCTTTAGTTGCAAGCACAAATGCTTTCTGTATATCTGCCATCTCATCAAGTGATTCTACTTCCCTCTCTGCAAGCTGTTTCTGATATTCAATAATACTGTCTGCAACGTGTATGACTGGGTGCATATCTAAAGTTTCTTCTTGTGCCGATATAACATTTTCTTTCTGTGTTTTTAATTTTCTGCCAAACATATAATATCCTCCTCTTTACGATATTTGCTGTCATTTTATGAGTATTAAATTTACTTCATTTGCAAAATGGACTTTAAACAGTAACATTTATTCAAATACTACACAAGTCATTGTCTGGTTAACAAACTGCTGGTTGTAATGCTCCCCATAACCTATAAGACCAGCGTGGTCTCCTAATACGGACATAGACTTAAGATATGTTTCAAAATAATGCTCCTGTGAGAAGAGTAAATATCTGAATACACAATTAATAGAAAATACACCTGATATGTGTGTAAAATCTTTCTTTATCTGATTAATAGTATTTTCAACAACATGGGATATATCCTGTAATTCGAGTAATGTAAGAACATCAGAATCATTAACCTGGCGATAACACTCAAGCTTATCTCCAACAACTTCTTTAATAGATATTATACATATATCCTGACCATTCATCTTACCTAATGGATTCTTAAATGTCTGTGTCGCCATCTCCTTATCACCAATATTTAATATATCCTGATATACTTTTCTGGCTGGTCTTCCATTAAGCTCTCCTATAAGATACTTACTTCGGTCAGTCTTAGATGCAATAAAACGGCAAGCTGGAACCTGCTTATATATATTTTCCTTATAAACCTTAATCTTACCATCATTATTACGAATAAGTGCATATGCATCAGCATCAGCATAGATCTTTCCATTAACTGATACTTTTCCTCCATCACCAGTTCCACCTACAAGTGATATATGCTTCTTTCCAAGAACACTGTAGATTGTAGTAAGCACACACGCATCATTACCTGAACAAAAGTCAATACATATTGTATTATTCTCTGATGCAGCAACCTTATTTATATCTTCCTCAAGTCTTCCAATATACTTTACAGGCATAGTCGAAGCCTGCTCAAGTACATTAGTCACTACACTTAAATTCCCCTCCATAGCAATAACTGCTACGCCATTATCCGCTACAACTGTCTGTCCTCCGTAGCTTCCTCCAATACAGCCAATGCTTGGAACACCTGGAAAATGTCTTTCCAGCTCTTCTACATGCTGCTCAAACTGCTCATTATTAGACATCAATAATAATAATTTTGGTGCAGTAATCTCACTTATAGCCTGTGCGAGATTACCACTCTTATCTACTCTGTATATCTGTTTCACGTTGTTCACCTTTCAAATAATTTTGATAATATTTTAGCGTAATTATAGTACAGCTTATTTAAGAATTCAACTATCTTGATTTTAAGACTTACGAATTACACTCCTGCAAACATATACCATTCTCCTTTGTCAGCTTAGACTTCCCCGATATTTTTTCATTATGCCATAATTTTGTGCGGTTTTCAGCACATATAAAGTTCCGCAAGGAACTTTTAAGATGAGCACTTTTGTGCTCGTTATACCATAATATTATGGCAATTATATTATTTATATTTTTCACTTATTGCCGATTCGATAGTATAATAACTGTCGAAATAAAAATATAAGAAAGGTCGGATATTTATGATAGAAAAAACAATATTTCCACGAGAAGAAAAAGCTGAGGTTTTATTTGATAAAATCTTAAGCGATAAGTGGGCATATAACAAGCTTTTTCAGACATTCTGTGATAATTTATTTTGCAATGACGATTCTGGTACTGATCTTTCGCCACTACAATTTACCGAGGCATTATTTAACTGCTACACTAACAAGGATTTATCTGCATTTCTTATGGCTATAAGCCAGAACACACTGTTTGACTTACTGAGAAATTCTTTTCTTATTCCATATCGCTTCAATGCTGACGGAAAACAAAATCCAATTATTATGACTGACGATAATGGTATTCTCTTACCAGAATATAAGAATACTGTTCACGAAAAAGACTATCAGCATTTTTATAACATTTACCAAAATCTTCATAATAATAAGAATATCTTTCTTGCCAAAGCCTACAGATACAGTCATATATATGGCGATGACCCATCTATTATTGAACAGCAGATTATTGAAGAAAATACAGGCATACTGCTTATCCGTGAGCTTCCTGACACAGTAAAACTTAAAGAAACTGAAGCCGAAGCCTACAGTGCTGTATGGGACCTTATGCTTGAACTTGAGAAAAATCTTCCTATGGCGTATATCTTCTATGGTCAGGACTCATATATAGATAATAACAAGCATTTTGATGAGTTGGGAATATTCCTTCCTAATTCTATCTTTTTGAAAAATCTTGAAAATCACGTTAAGAAAGCTGAGGAGATTATATATGCCAAAGACTAATTATATAGATATTATGGAAAAAAATCATATGGAGATACCTTGGCACGACTATACCAATGCTGACAGCAATGCACTGATTTCCGATGCTGACCTTATCGAAAAGGCTTCTGTTATCGGACGTGTCGGCTTGATTATGCTCTCGTGTGGTACTGGTGCGTGGCGTGTGCGTACATCTATGAACAGACTTTCCAAGGAGCTTGGCGTAACCTGTACTGTTGATGTTGGACTTATGTCTATTGAATTTAACTGTTTTGATGGAAATGACTGCGTATCCCAGTCACTCAGCATAGCTAATACAGGTGTCAACACATCAAAGCTTTACCGTATGGAGCAGTTTGTCGATAACTTTCCAAACGAAGAAGCTCATCTTACCGGTGAAATAATTCATAAACGTCTTGATGAAATTGAACAGATACATACCCTGTATTCACCGGTCAAGCTTGGACTTGCCGCCGCTCTTGCGTGCTGTGCGTTCACATTTCTTCTTGGTGGCGGACCTATTGAAATGCTTTTCGCTTTTATCGCCGCCGGTGCAGGTAATCTGATAAGAACCAAGCTTATTAAACACCATTTTACTTTGTTTTTAAATATAGCTGCTTCTATATCAGCTTCGTGTCTTATATATGCAATACTGCTTAAACTTGCCATTCTGCTGTTTAACATACCGTCAGTACACGAAGCCGGATATATATGCTCTATGCTCTTTATAATACCCGGATTTCCATTTATTACAAGTGGAATTGACCTTGCCAAGCTTGACATTCGTTCAGGTATTGAAAGACTTACTTATTCAGCAATCATAGTTCTTGTGGCAACTGTATTTGCGTGGATTATGGCATTAATTCTTCATTTACAACCTGAGGAATTCTCCAGCCTGAATATTGGCAATATAACTCATCTTATTTTAAGATTAACTGCAAGCTTCTGCGGTGTATTTGGATTTTCAATTATGTTTAACAGCTCTATTCCAATGGCGGCAACCACTGCTGTTATTGGTGCTATTGCCAACACACTCCGTCTTGAACTTGTTGACTTTACTGCAATACCTGCTGCCGCTGCCGCATTTATCGGAGCTGTAACTGCTGGACTGCTTGCTTCATTTATAAAAAAATATAATGGTTATCCACGTATATCATTAACCGTGCCTTCCATTGTTATTATGGTTCCTGGACTTTACCTGTACCGTGCAATATATAACTTTGGAATTATGTCACTGACAGAAGCGGTTTCGTGGTTCACCTCCGCAGTTATGATAATAATAGCACTTCCACTTGGACTTATATTTGCAAGAATTATAACTGACCGCACCTTCCGTTATTGTACATAATAATATAATAACAGCCGCCAGCTTTATTGTAATATGCTCCTGTCAGGTAAACATATTATTATACTGGTGGCTGTTATCATATTATTAATTATCCGTCTGTTGCTTAAAATATTCCTCAAATAACCTGTCAATCTCTTTCCACCCTTCGCACCTCACAAATCTGTCATCAGGAAGTTCTTCGTGTATGTTCCAAGGGCGGTTAAACACTGCCACCTTACAATTATCAAAATGCATAACGTGCTCAAAAGCTGACGGCGAATCCTCTATTGCAAAATCAAATGTCATATTATAAAGCTGCTCTAAAGTCATATTATATGCATAGTCCTGTTTACTGGTTTCACGACCATATTTATCAACACAGTATAATGGAACTCTTTTAAGATTGTGTTCATCAAGCCATTTTCGTGATGGCTCATACGAATTAAAAGGTCTTCCCGTGATAATATAGATTTCGTGGCCTTCATCAACCCATTTATTAATAGTATCTGCTGCCCCTGTAGTTTCCTCATAATTTAACAGATTCTCTGGCAGATGCCCTGCTATCATCATCTCTTCATACTGTTCATCACTCAAATCAAAAGTCTTTTTCAGATTAAAAAACTGCACTTCACGGTAAGGCACATCAATTCCGAATAACTCTTTTGCAAGTTTTGTAAAATGTTTTGCTGTTTCACATAATACATCATCAAAATCTATATATACTTTCATTAGTATTTTTCCTTTCATCTGCACTTACCGTCATCTTCATCTCCTTCAGTTAATTATGTTTTTCTACCAGATGATATATTCTCTGATTGTCAGAAAGAGATTCCCTCATGCAGCCAGCTATACTTTTTAGAATAACTTGAATCTTTTCACGCGTTCATTCATCTTATCTGCACCCTCTGCGAGGTTAATACTTATTGCTGTATTCTCTTCTGAAGATGCTGCAGTACCCTGTACCACACCTGAAAGCTGTTCTATTCCCTGTCCAATCTGTTCTAATGACTCTGCCTGAGTGTTAGCTTTCTCCATTGTGTTCTGTGCCATTTCTGCAAAAGAATTCATATCTGAAATAATCTGGTTAAAAGCTTCTGCTGTTGTTATTGTAATTTCATTTCCTTTTTGAATTTCAACTAAAGTCTTATCAATTAATTCTCTTGTATTAACCGCTGAATTAGCACTATCTGCTGCAAGCTTTCCAATCTGGTCTGCAACTACCGCAAATCCCTTTCCTGCTTCACCTGCCCTTGCAGCTTCAATAGAAGCATTAAGTGCTAACAGATTAGTCTGGGAAGCAATATCTTCAATATCGGTAATAATATTACCTATTTCCTTGGATATTTCTGTAATATGTTCCATCTCTGTCAGTAAAACATTCATTTTTTCTTTTTCTTCGTTTGCTTTGTTTGCAGAAGCCTTTACACGTTCAGATGCGTTCTTTGTTTCACTTGCTGTATCCACTGCAAGGTCAACAACTGCATTCAGTTCCTGGATAACTCCTGCCTGCTCTGTTGCACCATCTGCTAACGACTTCGATGCACTTTCTACTTCTTTCGCATTATGTGTAACCTGTTCTGCAATACTGCTTATCTCTGACAATGTACTGTTAAAACGCTTTAAAATATACAGAAGCGAATCCTTTAATTCTGAAAAATCACCCAGAAACGGTGTAATATCATCACCATTTCTTGTTAAATCACCCTGTGCTATGAATTTAACCTCCCGTGAAATCTCGCTTACATAATCTGAAAGTATATTCATAGCTTCCTTAAGCTTTGTAATTGTTTCACCAAACTCATCATCAGATTCATATGTAAGCATATCCACGTTAGACAGCTCACCCTTTCTAAGGCTGGCAACTGCCTCATCAATCTGACGTACTGGTTCTGTAATTGAGTCTGATATTATCTTTCCTATAATTGTTGCAATCACTGCAATCGCTAATCCTGTTATGATAATGACAATAAAAATAATTATTGTACATATATTAGCAATTACTTTTGCCGTATCTAATTCCGCCTGAAAATCATCGCGTACTGAATTTAACTTTTCTACAAATTCCTTATTACTTTCATACATGCTTCCAATCATAAGATTAGCAGCATCAGCCTGTTTGCCTTCTCTACTAAGCTTATATATTTTATCTGAGGCTGACCTGTAATCCTCCCATGCAGAGCTTGCCTTTTCATAATCAGCTTTACCTGCCTGTGCTTTCTTATTTGAATTAATTATTTTCTCTAACTTAGAAGATATATCCTTTATCTGATTCTCCATATCATTAGTTTCTTTTTCACAGGCTGCCATAGCTGCTGTATCTGTTTCTACAAGATGCTGATACTGTTTGATTCTATATTTAGCAGTTATTGTTTGTAATTCCTGCAGACACTCAAGTGAAGGAGACCACACTTCCGTAATACTATGTATAGTCGAACGAATCACTAATGTTGATACAAGTGCCACCAATACAAAAAAAGCTGTCATCACTAATACCGCCATCCGGTATACCTGCAATTTCGCTGAAACTTTTAAATTACCTATCCATTTTCTTAACTTTGCCATATAATTTCCCTTTCTTTTGTTTTTATTTGTTTAATAAATTTTTCTGAATCACATTACAAAAAACCGGGTAAAAACCTCATATACCCAGTCTCATAATTATTGTCCATCTGACATTGATAAAACTATCACAATTCAATTTTAAATGCAATAGAAATTTATACTTATTGATGTAGTTTTTGTATGATTTTTTTAAGAATGGATTTAGTTCCCTGTGCCCCCTTTTATTTTTTCGGTGTTCCAACTACTCATTTATATATTTTTATGGTGCTCACAATCACCATAAAATAAAAAATGCAACAATGAATTTTCACAATCATTGTTGCAAGAAATTAATGTTCCCTGCGGGAATCGAACCCACAACTAGCGCTTAGGAGGCGCTCGTTATATCCATTTAACTAAGAGAACAAGCTCCGTATCAGGGCTTTTCAGCCTTCAGGCTACGGTAACCATTTTTATTATGTGAGCTTAACGCCACTTATTTAATTATATCACATCTGTCCATTTCAGGCAAATATTTTAATTATTAAACTTAACACTTCCCTGCAGCCATATCTGCCCCTTAAATCTCCTGCCAACAGCGGGTTCTCCAAGCAGATGAGCCTGGTTAATGGCAACAGTCATATTAAGATCATTACATTCGATAACCATTATATATATTTTCTCTTTGGTGTAATGATTAATCTCCTCAGACAACTCAAGTATCTCGCCGACTACCTGATACTGGTCGCACTCAACACCACAAGGCATAAATGAAGAATCAACTATTGAAAATACATCTTCCTTTACAATTCTGTGTGAAAGCTCATTGTATGTATCTATATCTTCTATTGTCAGGCTCTCTATTGCCGACTCGTCACCCTTCTTAGCCGCCTGTATAAGTCTTTGTCTGTCGTCCTTCTCCTTCTTCATTCTGACAGAATCTGACTTATTATTTCTTGTTGGAAGCATAATTATTCCGCCAAGTGACAATGCCGTAAGGCTTACCATTTTATTCTTTATTGGAATTTTATATACATAGCTTCTCGAATCTATATCGTAATCTTTCTGGTTAAGACCTTTTTCATCACAAATGTAATCCAGATAATCCATTACATTTTGCAGATAAAATATAAGGGTAACACCTGTCTTTGACTCATCACATACAACTGCATAGGATTCCTTATCCAGATGTCTTTCTATTGTAATCTCATCATTATCACATCTTGTTCTTCCAATAACAAATGGAAAATAATATTCATATATGAATTCTTTATCTTTAAATCTTCCGTATATGTACAAACCTGTAGACTCGCTTATTCTTACTATGACCGCACCACGGTTAAGCTCATTATTCTTTATAACAAGCCCCTTCTCCAAACTGTCCAGAATACCTGCGTGTATCATCTGCTCTTCAAAGTCCGAATCCACCTGCTCAAATCCTATAGCCTTTATATATAAATTCATAACAATCCTTCATTCCTGTATTACTCAGTATCTACAATAAACAGTGTAAGATACTCCATAAGATCTTTTTCCACCTCATCTTCATATAAAGATCCATCTGAATGTTTTAACATTTTAATTACCGGTCTGTCAGTAAACTTCTTATTCTGCCTTACAACAATGCCCGTTTCACCCTCACTTGTAATAACCTTAATTCCAACAGGATATACTGCTACTGTTTCAAGAAGCTTCTCTGCTATTGTTGCATCATATTTCAATCCCTGATTAGCTTTAATATACTCAATAGCCTCATATATCTTGAGCTTAGGATTACCCACACCACTTATAAGACTGTCAAAATCATCGCATAAAGATACAAGCTTAACTTCCATTTTCAGTTTATCTCCTTTATGAGAAAATGGATATCCCTTGCCGTCTATTCTTTCGTGATGTAAAAGTATTATTTCTTTAGCTATATCCGGTATCCAATCCTCGTCCTGAACAGAACTATACCCAAATATAGTATGCTTCTTATATTCTATTGCATCTTTAGTATTCATATATGTTTCATTGGTGTTCATATATGGTGTCTTAATGTATCTTAAACCTATGTCGTGAAGCATCGCTCCCATGGATACATTTTTAACCTGCTTATCACTCATTTTAAGTCTTAACGCCATAATTGTAGATAATGAACACACGTTGATACAGTGTGTATACATATCTGTTGATAAATTTCTTATCTCTGTTATATTGTTAATAACCTCTGGCTCTGAAAGCACAGATTCAATAATTCGTTCAGCCTCTAAACCTAATATTTTCAAATCCTGATTATGCTTGTAAATGTGTTTCTCAAGGACATTTTTAACAACTTTCCTCGAATTATTAGTCGTTTCTTCAACTTTATAGATATGTCTGTAATAACTATTACCACTATGCGATTTAGCTTTGCTATTGGATTCATTACTATCTATGTCCGATTTATTCAATTCATTATCGTGTAAGTTCTCTGCATTATGGCTGTCATTATTCACATTATCGCTGTCATTTTTATTATTGCTTTTATCTTGATAATAATCACTTTCACCACCATTATTATCGGTGTTACTGATGCCATCTTCGCTTACATTTTCTATTTCTTTATTGTAATTATTATCATTATCTATCCCTGTGCCATTACTATTATCAGAATAAATGTCATCGTCTTCACCCAGCTTATCATCTGTTCCAATAATTATATGACCATATTCACCAGGGTCAATTATTTCATCAGGATATTCTTTAATGCTTAGACTTTGTATTCCCAAATTCCTAATTCTGTTAATCAATTCTGAATTCAATACAACATCTGCATGTATAAGTACTGTGCCACTATCTGTCACTATAGGAAGGGCTGTTATCTCATTTCCCTTAAGATTTTTTACCTTAACCTGTTTCATACATACTCCATTTCCAGCATCTAAACTATCATAATAAACATCTAATATTATAAAGATAACACAAATTAATCTATATATCAAATAATATATAACAATTAAAAATATCCTGTATTGACGACAAATTATATGCACCTATATCATACTTTCCAGTACATATAATTCATCATCAACGCAGGATAACAATTATGTTAAATGTGTTTAACTAATTAACTTATTAAATTAAATACCTTGTGAAACCAAATATGTTATTAAATCAAATGTCTTGTCAGACTATATCTCTTGTTAAATTATATTTTGTTTCTTAATATTTAATTACTTGCTAAGTTCTGTCTTTCCACCCATATATGGCTGGAGTGCCTTTGGAATTCTAACGCTTCCATCAGCCTGAAGATTGTTCTCAAGGAATGCGATTAACATTCTTGGAGGTGCAACACAAGTGTTATTCAATGTGTGTGCAAAATACTTGTTCTTGTCTGGACCCTGTACTCTTATCTTTAATCTTCTTGCCTGAGCATCACCTAAGTTAGAGCATGAACCAACTTCGAAATACTTCTTCTGTCTTGGTGACCAAGCTTCTACGTCAATTGACTTAACCTTAAGATCAGCTAAATCACCTGAACAACATTCAAGTGTTCTAACCGGTATATCAAGGGAACGGAACATATCAACTGTATTCTGCCATAACTTATCAAACCACATTTTGCTGTCTTCTGGCTTACATACAACGATCATTTCCTGCTTCTCAAACTGATGAATTCTATATACACCTCTCTCTTCAATACCATGAGCACCTTTTTCTTTTCTGAAACATGGAGAATAGCTGGTCAGCGTCTTCGGCAGCTCTTCTTCCGGAATGATTGTGTCGATGAATTTACCGATCATAGAATGTTCGCTGGTTCCGATCAGATACAGATCTTCGCCTTCGATTTTGTACATCATGGAATCCATCTCGGCAAAACTCATAACGCCGGTAACTACGTTGCTGCGGATCATAAATGGCGGTACGCAGTAAGTAAATCCACGGTTGATCATGAAATCACGTGCGTATGCGATCACTGCGGAATGCAGTCTTGCAATGTCTCCCATCAGGTAATAGAATCCGTTTCCGGCAACTTTTCTTGCACTGTCAAGGTCGATACCGTTGAAAGATTCCATGATTTCTGTATGGTACGGGATTTCAAAATCCGGAACAACCGGCTCACCGAAGCGTTCGATCTCTACGTTTTCGCTGTCATCTTTTCCGATCGGCACAGACGGATCGATGATGTTCGGGATAACCATCATGTTTGTTTTCAGTTTTTCTTCTACTTCAGCTTCTTCTGCGGAAAGTTCGTTGATACGGTCAGCACTTGCTGCTACCTGACGTTTTACTTCCTCTGCCTCTTCTTTTTTACCCTGTTTCATCAGGCCGCCGATCTCTTTTGACAGTTTGTTTCTTTCTGCACGCAGAGCTTCTACTTCCTGTTTGATCTCACGGTTTCTCTTGTCCAGCTCCAGTACTTCATCTACCAGCGGCAGTTTTTTATCCTGGAATTTATTTCTGATATTCTGTTTTACAATTTCCGGATTTTCTCTCACAAATTTAATGTCTAACATTTTTTATCGTCCTTTTCTTTTATTTCATTTTATTTCAACTCAAGACCCTCTGGATCACGGGTCACTTCTTTTCCGATTTTAACACATGTAATCTGCCTCGTAAAGTGACTTTGTGTCCTTCTGTGCAAACACTTTCTGTTTTAATACCTGACGTTATCCGATATCGTTGTGTGCATTTACAGCCTGACGCAGTGCTTCTTTTTCTTCTTCGCCAAGCACGATATAAGACTCGCCTTTTACGATTTCTTTGACATAAGTATAACAGCCTTCTCTGCTGTGGATCGCATTTAATACAAATCCGCTGTTCTCTTTATCCAGCATTGCAAGTGCAAAACTTAATTTGCCGCCGACATCTTTGAATGCATCATATTTTACGATTGCAGTTTTGTTCAGTGTCATTTTCTGGATTTCTTTTAATTTATAAATCTCATCCGCCTGATATTTTACTGCTTCTGTCATGGCATCTACTTCTTCGAATTTCTTTTCAAATGCTTTTTCCAGGGATATCGCATCTTTTCCACGCATGAACATTTTGTACTTATTCGTAAGTCTTGCCAGCTTCATGGACTGCTTGACCAGGAAAAAAATCAGCACAAGCTGTATCAGAATTACAATGATCAGCACGATACCTGCATCAATGCCTATCGCATCAAAAATCCCCATATTTTCCCTCCATTCCTTATTTAATTTTAATGATTCTGAACGCTTTCCAGCAGTTCAATGATCCTCTCCAGTTCCTCATTGGAATAATACTCAATCTCAATTTTTCCGCTATTATTCTTTTTGTGACTGATCTGTACTTTTGTACCGAGTATTTCTTTTACCTTTTCTTCCAGATTCCGGTAAATGACCTCTACATCCGGTTCTTTTGTTTTTGTGGTTTCTTCCTTTTCTTCGCCCAGCTTTCTGACCAGTTTTTCTGTCTCTCTGACACTTAATTTATTATCAAAGATCTGATTTGCCATCTGGAACTGCAGATCTCGGTCTTCAATAGAAATCAACGCTCTCGCATGGCCGGTCGTGAGCATTTCATCGATCACCATCTGCTGTACTCTCTCATCCAGCTTCAGAAGACGCATGGAATTGGTCACTGCCGTTCTGCTCTTGGAAACACGCTCCGCCACTTCATCCTGCTTCAGATGAAACTCGGTGAGCAGCTTTTTATAAGCTCTTGCTTCGTCGATCGGATTTAAATTTTCCCGCTGAATATTTTCGATCAGAGAAATCTCCAGGATTTCCCGATCTGTATAACTCTTGATAATAGCCGGAACCTCTTTTAACCCTGCCATCTTTGCCGCACGCCATCTGCGTTCCCCTGCTATGATCTCGTAATGATCCTCTTTTTTCTGAACAATCAGCGGTTGGATAATTCCAAATTGTTTGATGGAATCTGACAATTCCAGCAACGCATCTTCATCAAAATGTTTCCGCGGCTGTTCTCTGTTTGGTTCAATATCTGTTATCTTCAGAAGAAGCTCATTTTTTTCCGGTTTCTGCTCCGTTTTTTCCGCTTTTCTTCTTACGCTATGCTCCGGGATCAGGGAGTCCAGTCCCTTACCAAGCCCTGCTTTTCTTACAGCCATTCTTCCTCTCCTCTATGAATTACCTCTTCGGCAAGTCTGCGGTAGCTTTCTGCTCCGGTAGAACGCTTGTCATATCTGGTGATCGGCATTCCATAACTTGGTGCCTCTGCTAATCTTACATTTCTTGGGATAATTGTCTTATAAATATTCTGATCAAGATTATTTTTTACGTTTTCCACCACCTGAAGAGACAGATTGGTTCTTGCATCGTACATGGTAAATACCACGCCTTCGATTTCCAGATCCGGGTTCAGTCGATCCTGGACAAGATTGATTGTGTGGATCAGCTGAGACAGTCCCTCGAGTGCATAATATTCGCACTGAATCGGCACGAGTACCGTATCTGCCGCACACATTGCATTGATAGTCAGCATACTTAAAGAAGGTGGACAGTCGATCAGCACAAAGTCATAGTTTTTCTTTACTTTATCGATTGCTTTCTTTAAAATATATTCCTTTTCCTCTGCCCCCACCAGCTCGATCTCTGCTGCTGCCAGATTGATATTTGACGGAAGAACACTCAGATTTTCATACTCACTTTCCATAATCGCATCCTCTACGGAACACTCTTCCAGCATCAGCTCGTACACCGTATTTTCTGCCTGCTCTTTGTCAATTCCCAGTCCGCTGGTAGTATTTCCCTGTGGGTCCATATCCACTACCAGTACCTTCTTTCCCAGTTCTGCCAGAGAAGCTGCCAGATTGATCGCTGTTGTTGTTTTGCCTACACCACCCTTCTGGTTGGCGACTACGATAGTTCTTTCCATTAAATATTCCCCTTTCGTTTCCAGTTCATACCAGATGCTGCTTTGTTTCACGTGCATTTGCCCTGAACACAAAGTATTTTTCAATTATAGCACTTCTTTTTTTAGATATCCAGTCTTAAGCATTCCAAAATCCTGGAAATGTTTCACGTGAAACATATGAAACATTAATCCGGCAGATTCTGCACCTCTTCGAGCATGTACAGAAACTTGTCCAGCTTTGCCGTTACCTCTTCCAGTTCCCTCGCTGTCTGTGCCTGCTGCCTTTTGACATCATTCATCTGCTGATGCATCTCATTCAGCATCTCCTTAGACACACGCATATCTGCCCGCGGCGAAAAAATTTCAAAATCAACGTCTTCCTTTTTTTGCACCTCGTCTATGCTTTTGTGAAGGCGCTCACGTATCCCGTCAAGCCTTTCCTTTTGAGCTGTCAACCGTTCTTTTTCGGCTGTCAGACTGTCTGCTTTTTCCCTTAAATACTCTTTTACCATTTTATCATCGCTTTCTGTATGTTCTAACCCATTGTACTGGATAAACAGAATTATGTAAAGCAATGTTTCACGTGAAACATATGAAATTTTTATATCTTCTATATTGTTTCTTATTTCAAGAATACCTCTGACATTCTTGCTGCGATGTGCACATCATGCATCCTATGCCATATTCTTCTGTGCACATCTGATATACTTTTGCCTTGTCTCTGCTTACATCTTGGATTATAATGAAGGCAATGAAAAATCACAAAGATCTGTATAAGACAATGTTTCTCAGAAAGGAGTTTTTATGAAGCAAAAAATCAAAACCGGCATTCTCATGACCGCTCTGGCTGTTGGCTCTCTTCACATCGTCAATCGCTGTGCCCAGGCTCTTGCCACGGTTAAAAATCTGCTGGATAAACATAAAGGTGCTTTTTATGACTGGCGTTTCGGTCAGGTCTATTATACAAAGACAGGAAGCGGTTCTCCTCTCCTGCTTGTTCACGATCTGGCTCCGGCTGCCTCTTCCTACGAATGGGATCTGCTGCTGAAAAATCTGTCCGCAGACCACACGGTATATTGCCTGGATCTTCTTGGCTGCGGTCGTTCTGATAAACCGAACCTGACCTACACAAACTATTTTTACGTGCAGCTTATCAATGATTTTATCGAGCATGTGATTCACGAAAAAACAGACATCATCGCTACCGGTCTGTCTTCTTCTTTTGTGTTGATGGCATGCAGTACCAATCCGGATGCCTATAACAAAATTATGATGATCAATCCGGAAAGCATTTCCAATCTGAAATGTACACCGTCCAAACGTTCCAGGATCATCAAATTTATTATGGATCTTCCGATCGTCGGTACAGCTGTATACAACATGCAGATGCGGCGGGAAAATATTGAATATTTATTCACCGAAAAGTATTTTTATAACCCTTTCTCTGTCTCAAAGAAGACGCTGGACATTTATCATGAAGCTGCTCATCTCGATGAGTGCGGCGGGAAATATCTGCTGTCCAGCCTGGATGGATTTTATTTAAATGCAGACATCTCCAGAGCCTTAAACAGCATCAACAACAGTCTGTTTATCCTCGAAGGAAGAAAGACAGAGGAACGTGAACGAACCGTCGAAGGCTATGTCCGCCTCAATTCCGCTGTAGAATACGATTTTATTGAAAATACAGAAAAATACCCGCAAATGGAAAATCCGCAGGCTGTACTGGAATATGTTGACATGTTCTTTTAAAATTTTAATTTGAATACACGTAAGATCTGGCACAAAACCATTATACCCGGACATTTCTGAATGTCTCTGACATTCTTTTGTGCACTTCTGCAATCCGCCGAAGGTTATATCAGATGGGAGATTTTATCCCGTCACAGACACAGACTTGTTGTTCACCGCCTGCAAAGACGGAGATCACCTCACATCTGGTGTACACCTTCGCTGCTGGGTTTATCTTACCCCAAAATCATCAAACAGATTATCGTTCTCGCCGATATGATAATTCCTGGCAATATCTACTTTTATTTCCCCTGTCTATACAAAAGTTCTCAGATGATTTTTTTTCTTTTTGTAATCCACATAGTAAAGCCGGTCGGAAAGCCATTCTTCCTCCGGAATGGTTTCTCTGTTTGCCCGTTTTATCTCATCAATAAAAAACTGCGGATCATAATCCTCCGGCAATGTATTTTCCGGAATGACAACCACGTGGTGAATGTTCCATAGCTGGATCAGCAAATTGCATTTGAATTTCATATACATCCATGCCTGCACCTGCGGAAGTGCAATCGCCGCTGCTCCATAGGAATAGTACAGATTGGACAGCATATAAATTTCCATAGTACAACTGTAAATTCGATCAATTACATCCGATGGTTTCACCTGTAGAAAACAGTGCGTAAAATAATACAGCCATAAATATCCGAAAACAAATTGCACGGACGGCAGCTTCCCAGGAAACGAAGCGTGTCAGCAGATTGTTTTCGTGTATTTATGGCGTACTGTTTTTTCCCTATTTTTAACTATCTTTTACTATTTTAATGATCTTCTTTTTGCACATTCACGCAAGAGGCTCTTTCGTTGGCATCCCGGCTTTTCTCGGGTATTTCTTCGGCGTGCTTCTCTTCTTTTCCACAACCACAAGTGCTCTCTCCATGTCACTTCCCGGCAGATGGAATTTCTCCACTTTTCCGATTTCTCCGCCAAGCACATAAACTGCCTTCTTACTCTGAGCGATTTCTTCATCCACTGAAACAGATTTATAGGAAACAAATTTTCCGCCGACTTTTACAAACGGCAGGCAATACTCGGTAAGGGACGCAAGGTTCGCAACTGCTCTGGAAACAGACAGATCAAACTGTTCGCGGTATTCTGCTTTTTTCGCCGCATCTTCTGCTCTTCCATGCACCGTTTCGATTCCGATAAGCCCCAGGTTATCCACAACTTCATCCAGAAATTTGATCCTTTTGTTCAAAGAGTCCAAAAGTGTCACCTGCAAATGTGGATAAACAATCTTCAGCGGGATTCCCGGAAAGCCGGCTCCGGTCCCGACATCGATCAGGCTGTTTATTTTTTCCATCTCCACATATTCTGCCGCTGCCACGCTGTCCACAAAATGTTTCTGCATCACTTCGTCAAATTCAGTGATCCCGGTGAGGTTCATCACTTTATTCCATTCTACCAGCAGCTCATAATATTTCTCAAACTGTTCAATCTGCTTCTCTGTCAATGTCACGCCAAATGCCTGACATCCATCTTCTAAAATATGAAATTTACTTCTGTCCACGTTTTCCTCCTGTCAAATATCTCGTGCATCTGACTTAAAATTCAATATTTACGTTTCGTCTGCCAAACATTCTTTTGCCGCAGGACTTCACTTTATTTTCGATCTCTGGATTCCAAATATACGAGCAGTACGGAAATATCCGCCGGTGACACACCGGAAATACGGGATGCCTGTCCGATGGAAAGCGGCTGGAATTTTTTCAGTTTCTGCACCGCTTCAATTCTCAGGCTTCCGACTTCGTCGTAATTAATATCTTTCGGAATCCGTTTGTTTTCCATTTTCTTGAACTGCTCGACCTGCTTCATCTGTCTTCGTATGTAGCCCTGATATTTGATGTTGATATTGACCTGTTCACGCACACCGGCAGAATACTGCGGTCTGTTTTTGTCAATCTCTGCTAACATCTCATAGTCCAGCTCCGGACGGCGTACCAGTTCTCCGATGGTTGTTCCGGACTTCAGAAGTGTACTTTCATGTGCCTCCAGAAATTTCTGTACTACTTCGGTTCCGCCAATATTCTCATGATCTACACGTTCCATTTCCTCTGCGATCTGACGCTCTTTTGTTTTCAGCTCCTGATAGCGTTCTTCGGAGATCAGCCCCACCTGATAACCTTTCTCTGTCAGACGCAGATCTGCATTGTCCTGACGCAGAAGCAGACGATATTCTGCTCTGGATGTCATCATACGATATGGCTCACGATTCTCTTTTGTTACCAGATCATCGATTAGAACACCAATATAAGCTTCCGAACGATCAAGGATCAGCGGCTCTTTTCCCTTTACCTGCATTGCTGCATTGATACCGGCAATCAGTCCCTGTGCCGCTGCTTCTTCATATCCGCTGCTGCCGTTAAACTGTCCGCCACTGAAAAGTCCCCTGATATTTTTAAACTCCAGGGATGCATCCAGCTGTCTCGGATTGATGCAGTCATACTCGATCGCATAGGCATTGCGGACGATTTTTGCGTGCTCAAGTCCGGCTACCGTGTGGTACATTTCATGCTGAACATCTTCCGGCAGGGAGCTTGACATACCGCCGATATACATTTCGTTCGTATGCAGTCCTTCCGGCTCAAGAAATACCTGGTGTCTGTTTTTATCTGCAAATTTTACCACTTTGTCCTCGATGGACGGACAGTATCTTGGTCCGGTTCCCTCGATCATACCGGAATAAAGTGGTGAACGATCCAGATTTTTCCGGATAATTTCATGTGTTTCTTCGTTTGTATAAGTCAGCCAGCAGGATGCCTGGTCGATCTGGACACTCTCCGGATCGGTTGTAAAAGAAAAGGGTACCACTCTCTCATCGCCAAACTGTTCCTGCATTTTTGAAAAATCAATCGATCTGCGGTCTACACGTGCCGGTGTACCGGTCTTAAATCGCTGCATCTCGATTCCATGTGCTTTCAGGGAATCTGTCAGATGATTTGCTGCCTGCAATCCGTTTGGCCCGGTATAATTACTGATATCACCGTAAATACATCTTGCACGCAGATATGTTCCGGTACAAAGCACGCAGGCTTTGCAGTGATACGTTGCCCCGGAGAATGTTTTGACTCCGGTGATTTTTCCGTCTTCTGTCAGAATTTCTGCAACTTCTGCCTGCACGATTGACAGGTTATCTGTGTTTTCCAAAACTTTTCGCATGGATCTGGAATATTCTGCCTTGTCTGCCTGTGCACGCAGAGAATGTACGGCAGGTCCTTTGGATTTATTGAGCATCTTGGACTGGATAAACGTTTTGTCGATATTTTTTCCCATCTCACCGCCAAGTGCATCGATCTCTCTTACCAGATGACCCTTGGAGCTTCCACCTATGTTCGGGTTGCACGGCATCAGTGCAATGCTGTCCACACTCACGGTAAAAATGGTTGTGGAAAGTCCGAGTCTTGCACAGGCAAGTGCTGCCTCACATCCGGCATGTCCGGCTCCTACGACTACCACATCTGTATATTCTTCTAATGTATTCATTTCTTGCCTCCACTTATTTGCCCATACAGAACTTACTGAAAATTTCATTTACCAGATCATCATCCACGGCCTCGCCGATAATCGTTCCCAGAGATTCATATGCACTCATCAGATCGATCGAGAAGAAATCCTCCGGCATATCCTGTGCGATGCTCTCCGTCACCTGCTTCAGGCTCTCTTTTGCATCCATAAGTGCTGCCTTATGACGCATATTTGTGATACATACCTCATCGTTAAAAGAAAGGCTGCCTTCGAGAAACATATTTTTGAGTGTATCCTCAAGCTGTTCAAATCCAGTCTCATCTTTTGCAGAAACGCAGCTTCTTCTTTTCCGTTGATTACTCTTGCAGCACCTAATTTTTTTGCAAGTTCCAGACGTTTTTCAATAACATCTACAACTGTAATATCTGTTGCCCCGAGGCTGATACAAGCCTGAAGAACCATCAGACCGATTGTTCCTCCTCCGAGGATGACGATACTTTTACCCGGCTGTGCTCCTCCGAGAACAGCAGCATGCATTCCAACTGCCGCCGGCTCTACAAGAGCCCCTTCCATCGTTGTCATCCCTTCCGGAATATGATATGTCCATTCTTCCGGATGAGTCATATACTGTGTCAGCGCCCCTTTATAGTTCGGCTGTGTTGCCATAAAGTCAACTCCCGGACAAATATTATAACGGCCTGTACGGCAATACTCACATGTATCATCCGGAACACCCGGCTCAATAAGCACTTTGTCTCCGACTTTAAATTTTGTTACTTTCGCTCCTATTTTAACAACTTCTCCCGCCACCTCATGTCCGAGACCGATCTTTTGATTCGGATCTTTCGGAGGAATAAACGGTCCAAATTCAAATCCATGAATATCAGATCCGCACATTCCGACATACTCTACTTTCATAAGAATTTCATGATCTTTCGGCTCCGGAACCGGACATTCCTGTATTTCAAAATGTTTTGGAGTCACTAAGATTGCTTCTGAATTTTTCATTTTATATCCTTCCTTTCACCTTTCATCTTTTACAATTTTTCCTGTTCCCCAATACTAGGAGAACAGGAAACTCATTTACCTATTACTTCTGTTTAATCAACATTTCCGATATCTTCTACAGATTCTCCTCTAGTCTCTACGCCGAAGATCAAAATACATACTCCGATTATTACGGCAACAACAGAGATCAGGACGAATACTCCCGTGCTTCCCATAGAACCTGCTGCAACGCTTGTTACGAGGAACGGGAAGAAGATATTGCTGACACGTCCGATCGCATTACAGTTTTGCCGACGTAGGCCACATTTCCGGAACATACACCGCGGAAGCATAGCATACGTACATATAAATTGCCGTGTTCAGCAAGAATGTTGTTACGATCAATGCTGTCATTGTTGTCTGCTGTCCTGTAATAACTCCAAGTACAGCCATTGCTGCCAGAAGAATCACGCCCATAACTCTTCTCGGAATCTTATCCATGATCAGTGATGCGATAAAGATTCCAAACGGAGCGCCGAACAGTCCGAACATTGTCATAAACTGTGACTGTGATGTATCATATCCCATTGATTTCAACAAGGACGGCATCCATGTCATCAATGTATACTGGATCGTGTTCATACCGATCAATACGAGAGAACCTACGATCGTTCTTCTCAAAAGTTTGCCTTTAAACAGAGCCGAGTACGGAAGCTGTTTTACTTCTTTCGGCTCTTCTGTTACAGGCGGAAGCGGTTTTCCTGTTGACGCTTCAATTTCTTTTTCAATCTTTGTAAGGATTGCGTCTGCTTCGTCAACTCTTCCCTGTGCCTCTAACCAACGCGGAGACTCCGGAAGCTTCTTTGCAATAATGATGGATGCAATAATAGAAAGAACAGACGGGATCATATACTGGATTCTCCAGTTCATATTATAGCTGATTCCTGTTGTCACGATCAAAAATGCAATTCCGTTACAGATCGGGTGAGCCCAGTTTCCGATAAAGGAGTTACGGCTTGACCATACACCACGGTTTCTTCCCGGCACATACTCTGTAAATCCTGCAAACAGAACTACGAGAAGCGCTCCGAGTCCGAATCCCTGTACAAGTCTGAATACATACAATACATAAATGTTCGGTGCGATCGCGCCGCCGATCATGGCGATAATATGGATAATTTCATATAAAAGAATACTTTTTTTACGTCCTATTTTATCTCCGATAGGACCTCCGACAAGCGCTCCGAAAAGCTGTCCTGCCGTATAAGTTGTTCCCCACATTGCAAGGAGTTTTGTACCCGGTTCTAACCAATGAAGCTCGTTAAGCAAAATATTCTGAACCGATCCTCCTATTCCGTTTGACCAGCACACCAACAAGGCAAATGCTGTAACAAGCCACATTTTAATATGCCATCCCGAATTCGGAAGGCGATCGAGTCTTGCGCCGATATTTGCGCTTTTTCTTGTTTCCATAATTAATTCCCTTTCTTTTCTCATTCTTTGTGACAGCCTCTTTTTCTATGTACATGAAACTGTCTGTATTGTATTTTACATTCCGGCGAGTTCACTTTTTACTTCCTGTTCCATGATTGCCCACGCCTTTTCGATATCCTCATCTTTATTCCAAAGAGCCGGAGGTCCGAGTACAACCATATCTGCACCTGCTTCATAAAGAGGAGCATAAACGCCTGCATTCATCGATCCGTCTGCCTCGATCAGAAAGTCAAGCTTCATCTCTTCTCTCCATTTTGCAAGGGTACGTATTTTATCATACATCTGTGTGATCACCTTCTGTCCGGCATATCCTGCATCTACGATCATAATCGTTACTTTCGACAGAAGGGGAAGGTAATATCGAATCGCCTCTAAAGGAGCTGCCGGGTTCATGGCAATCCCGGCTTTGCATCCCAGAGAGATAATCTTGTTGATCGTCACAAAAGCATCACCTTCAATGCAATCTGTGTGCGGAGTGATATAAGCTGCTCCGGCTGCAGCACATGCCTCAATATAATCTTGCGGATGTTTTACCATTAAGTGTGCATCCATCGGTTTTTTTACAACTTTTTTCAATACTGTCATAAAATCAGGACCAACGCCAAATGTTTTTACATAATTTCCATCCTTTATATCAATATGAAGGAAATCTGCATGTTCATCGATAAATACTTGATGACCGAAATCATATAAGTCACAACAACCCATAGACGGTGCAAGCATTAATTTCTTTTCCATTGCTTCTCCCCCGGTCATCAATCCTCGTCATCAAAATCATATGTAAAGATTACTTTGATTGCTTCTTTTTTCGCCATCAGTTCAAATCCTTTTTCCCACTCGGAAAGTCCAAGTCTGTGAGTGATCATCGGCTGTACTTTGATCTGACCGGAAGCAAGAAGGCGGATCGCGTTTCTCCATGATGTGGAGTCATATGCCATATGTCCGATAATGCTCTTGTTCCATGAAGTAATGTCGTTGATTGAAAATTCAAGCGGTTTGAATCCCATTCCTACACGAACAACTTCTCCGTTCGGACGAAGCATCTCGATTGCCTGTTTCAAAGCAATGTTTGCTCCCGAACACTCAACGACAAGACCCAAGTTATCT
>ENA-OOZY01000466-OOZY01000466.1-human-gut-metagenome-genome-assembly--contig:-NODE-466-length-30000-cov-6.095508_pt1 | contig 30000 bp, 25 predicted proteins | sample MGYA00241047_ERZ501410 | MGnify/ENA primary metagenome ERZ501410 (study PRJEB25962, sample SAMEA2042621) | human gut metagenome | biome: human gut; feature: human-associated habitat; material: faeces... | reverse complement strand
GGGCCCAGCAGCGCCGCCGGCAGGCCCTCCGCCCGGGTGGGATGCACCATGTCGCCCTCCGGCAGCTGATGGCCGGGGATATCGTCCAGCAGCGTGCCGCCCCGGAACACGTTGAGGGCCTGCATTCCCCGGCAGATGCCCAGAATGGGGCGGCGCGCCTCCCAGAAGGCGCGGAGCAGGAACGTCTCCTCCGGCGGCAGCGTGCCGTGGATGTCTCCGCCGCCCGGGAGCAGCAGTCCGCCGCAGCCCAGCGCCGCCATAAGGCTGCGGCTCACCACCGGACGCAGGCCCACGGACTCCAGCGCCGCCCGATAGTTGGCGTAGTCCGCTGCATCCCCGTAGAGAAATACGGTATTCGTGGGTTTTCGCATGGCTGACACCTCCCCTTCAGCAGATGCGCGCCCGGCGGAAAATATGCCGGAAAGGGTGTTGCGCCGCCGGAAAAAATGTGGTATGATACACACCGTGTCATACGCAGCGGTATCGAAGTGGTCATAACGGGGCTGACTCGAAATTTCGGCAGAAGCTGGGAATTTCGTCCCCCTGATTCTCCTTGATATTCCTCAACACAGAAAATCTCAAAATCGAATATTTTTTGCCGTCTCTCCTGTTTTCTCTCCAACGAATTTTTGAGCAAATTTCTGGAAAGAAAACCGGACGAAAATAGACACGGAGAGTTGTCCGAGTGGTCGAAGGTGCAGCACTCGAAATGCTGTAGACCGAAAGGTCTCTAGGGTTCGAATCCCTAACTCTCCGCCACAAAAAGCCTGTAAACAAGCCCGTTTACAGGCTTTTTAATTTTTGCCTAAAGGGCAAAGCCCGCACGATTTTCGGTTTTCAGGGGAGAAAATCAGCTGTTCTCCCCGGCACTGATCGAACTCCAGCGGCTGCTGAAGTCGCCGCCCTCCGGCAGAGCAAGCCCTGTCTCCATCGCCTGCGCCGAAGTGATCTTGGATTTGTAATCCAAGTGGGCGTAGATATTCGCCGTGGTGGTAAAGTCGCTGTGCCCCAACCACTCCTGAATGTGCTTGAGGGGGACGCCGTTGGCCAGCAGCAAGCTGGCACAGCTGTGACGCAGATCGTGAAAGCGCATCCGGCGCAGGCCGTGGCTCTCCAGAAATTTCGGAAATGCGTTGGTCAGGTACTCCACCCGCATCCGCTCCCCCAGCTCGTCCACGAATACAAAGCCGTCGTATTCATAGTTGTAGCAGTTGCCGCAGACCTGCTTGTTCAGCTCCTGTGCCTCTTTCACCTGCATAAAGTATTCCCGGAAGCTGCCGATGAGCGGCAGTGTGCGCAGGCTGGACTTGGTCTTGGCGGATTGCTGCTCAAACTCCTGATACTTGCCGTCGATGATCGTTGAGGTCACGGTGCGCTTTACGGAAATGGTGCCTTGCTCAAAGTCGATGGCGTCCCATTTCAAGCCCACCACCTCGCCACGGCGAAGTCCGTAAAAGGCAGCCACCAGCACCGGCAGCTCCAGCTTGGTTCCCCGAAGGGCTTCAAACATCTTCTGCATCTCGTCCGCCGAGAGAAAGACCGGCTGAAAGCTGTTCTTTCTGGGCCGGTCCACCTTGTCCGCCACATTCTGGATCAGCATATCGGTCTTGACTGCATATTTCAGTGCCGAGTGAATGACGGCGTGATAATGGATAACGGTATTGGGCGTGACCCGCCTGAGCATTTCGGAATAAAACATCTGCAAATGTCGGGCTTCCAGTTCCCGCAGTGTCAATTTTTTCTTGCGAAAATAAGGGACGATGGTGCTTTTCAGCAGTCCTTGATAGGCACCGTAGGTTGCGTGGGCCAGCCTTCCCTTGGCGATCTCCAGCCATTCCAGCAGATAATCGGCAAACAGCATATCACTGCTCAGGTCGCCCACCTCTTTGGGCGGCTCAAACTCCGCCCGAAGCCTTGCCAGTTCTGACTCGGCTTTGCGCTTATTTCCCTTTTCGGAAAGCCCCAGCGAGATCCATTTCGTTTTTCGCTGCCCTCCGGCGTTTTTGTAGTTCAACACGGCATAATACTTGCCGTTTTTCAAAGTCAAATGTCCTGCTACCATTTTGTTTTCCTCCTGTCTCTTTCTATTTGCAGAACAGAACTCCAAACCGACAGCATCAGTATACCATCGGTTTGGGGTTCTCTCTATTCTGCGATTTGTTTGATTACAGCCGCATCAATACGAATCAGCGGGCATCCCTGTTCCGTTCTCTCTGCCGCTTCAGCAGTTCCAACCCCTTGATGATGTCCCGGCGCATCTGCTCCTCGGTGTAGCCGGAAGGGAAATATTTCCGCAGCTCCTCCCGCTTGAATTTCAGCTGCTCCTGCTGGTTGGGCTTCGTCTCCGCCAGCACGGCATATCCTTTGGAAGCGGCGATTCATTTTTCAAGGTACACAGGGAGACAGTCCCCTCAATAGGTAGCCAGCGAGAAGGCCTGTTTTTTAACCCCCTCACTAATCAACTGGGAAAAATTTTTCGATTTGTACGAAGGAATTTTGAAAATTTCCTTTGAAAGCCTCTCTACTAACCAACTGGGAAAATTTTTCGGATTTGAACGAAAAAACTTTTGAGAATTTTTCTGCGAACCCTACTACTAATCAACTGGGAACTTTTCGGGCAAATAACAAATGGGTTTTAGAAAAATTTTTTAAGTGCCCCTCCTACTAACCAATTGGGAAATTTTTTGAGATTTTGGCAAAGTAATTTGAAAAATTCTCTCAACTTTTCAAAAGGTCCCTCTACTTACTCTGAATAAGGGGTGCCATTTGGCAGGGTGCTTTTCAAAATTCCCCGCAAAAATATTTCTCCCTTCACTTACTCTGAATAAGGGGCGCCGTTTGTGGGGGTGTTTTCGAAAAATTTCTCAAATATTTTTTATCTGAACGCAAAAAACCGCCCTCCCGGTGATAGGAGGACGGCTGATAATCACTATTGACTTATAGGTGACTCATATAGAAATAGAGCACCGGCCAAACGGTCGGTGCCCTATTTCTACATACATTACTGAATAATATGCTGTTTAGAATTTCCATTGTTCCATTTCACACAAAGAAGTAATGTTTACGGATGTAATCCCATACTTCTTACTAATCTGTGGAATCTTCATTTGTTTGTCTTTGTTTTCTTCGGTGATAATTATTAATCCGTATTTCATAGCCGTTGCAATTAGAAATGCGTCGCCAGAAGATGTACCGCTTTTTCCTGTAAATTCAATCATCTTCGGATTTTCAGTGACGATTTTTCTAACATTGTTTTGGATGTCGTCGTCAATTTCAAGGACAGTACATTGTTGGGAAAAAATCCACTCTTTAATTTCTTTATCCTTTATTTCTTCGAATATCTCAGAGCAAGTTACTATCGAATGGGAACGCATATATTCTTCGATTCGTTCCCACTGACTTTTATAAACAAGCCGCGTATGAGTTTCCCCTGGTTTCTGAGACAGTATAGACGATGTGTCCATTATGTACTTATAAGGTCTTTCGCTATCGAATAGTGTCATCTGTTCCACTTGGATACCTCCCGCAAAAACTTGTCTATATGGTTTTGGCCTACATTCAAATGGCGGGCAATATCAAGTTTGCTATACACATCGTTCACATATCCCTGATATAAAATCTTGCTTACAGAAGGACTTGTACGGTCGATTGCTTCTCTACTCATATTCCGCGGAATAGAGGATTTTATTCCATTTTCCCTCTGAATTTTTCTCTTTTCCCGATCTTCTTCGATTTCTCTCCTAAACAAATCTGCATAAGTTTCATATTCGCTTTGGTCAATCTTACGAAGTTCAAGTAATCTGCGCACTATTACTTCTCGACTTACAGAAAAGCGATCCGCAACTCGCTTAATATCATCAATTGAATATGGCGCAAAATAGTGACCGTGTTCAAGTACAATTCTAAGAGCTCTTTTGGGAACAAGTAATTCGCCCGCTACAGCATTGCAAAACACTTCTTCTGACAAAGTCGATGCGGAACTGCTCATATCATTGCACAAGGAGGATTCCCTTTTGAATAGGTGAACTAGTTCGTGAATAATTGTAAATGTCTTTGCCGGCGGACGATCTTCATCATTAATGCCGATAATAGGCAATAGCGCATTATAAATTGAAAAGCCTCGAGCTGTATCAATCGTTACATCCGTGAAGCAATGCACAAAAACGCCTTTTGTCTCGATTTTATCACGAACATATAGGTAAAATTGGCGTGTAGAACTACACTTATACTGTTCACCAAGATCGATAGCGAATTGTTTACGGATCGCATTTGCCCATTCATCAACAGAATCGCTGTCAGGAATAAGCGGCTCAAAATCTGGTGGAGTTATTCCAAATTCATCGTCGGCACTTAACAGAAAATCGCGTTCAAGAAGAACATCTATCATAGCGATATTTAATGAGCTGTCATCAATACTAACTGCCCCAGACATCGTTCGCATATTCCGAATATTTGGAATACGCTTCAATGGTATATCGCAAGGATTCATATAGAGACCTGCAAAGGGTATATGCAAACAGGCTGCAATTTTCTTCGCTTGGTTGATGGTTGGCAAGTTTATATCAGTAGGAGTAAGCCACTGATTTAGCCTAGACATATTTAATTTTGTTTTACTTGCGAGGAATTCACTAGATACGCCCTTTTCTTTGCAGATATGAGCCAAAGTATCTTTATTAATAGTCGCATATACATAGCCCACTATATTTCACCTCCACATAAGCAATCAATTTTAGCCCATCCTCATCTCCCGATACACCACATCAGCCAATGCACTCATAATGGCATTATACTTGTGCTGATCCTCAAAGAGCGAGGTATAGGTATCCTGCGATTCCAGATAGCTGTCCTGGGCCGCTGCTCCGAAGGCCTTGGGGAAAATGCTTTCTACAAAAATCTGCGGATCTGAGGTCTGCGCCATCTTGGTCAGCTTCTTGTCGGCCATCAGACGGCTGCGCAGAGCCGCCAGCAGCACTTTGTCTCCCTCGGTGAATTCACCCTTGTACTTTTCGTTGATCTTGGCGATGATCTCATCCAGCGGCGACTTTGTGTCCAGTCCCATTGCACCCTTTTGCTTGGCCGGTTCGTACACGCCCTTCACCTGTTCCAGCTCAATGCTTCCGGCGAAGGTCTTTTGCAGCTTGTAGTATTCCAGCTTCAACTTACCCTCAAGGTCCACCATATCCGTGGTTTCCGCAGGCAGCAAATTGATCAGATAACAACAGAATACATATTCCTTATGCAGCTCCTTATCAAACATCCGCAGGATCTGCGAAATATAGCCGTACCACTTAATGAGATTGCGCACCTGACGGCGGAACTGATACCGCTCATTGGGCGTTTTTTGATTATAACGGTCTGCCACCGGCTTCAACACACTGGTCATTCGCCCCATCGCCCGGGCATCCTGCCGGCCTGTGCTGAAATACTCCTTGGCAAAAGCCTCAATGTCCGCATCGTTATAGACCGCAAATCCCCGCAGCTCCTTCTGCGTCTGATAGATCAGGTCAGCGTTGACCTCCTGCGAAAGCGAGGTTTCTTGATAGAACGGCTGAAACGCCTCCAGAATGTCCTCTTTCTTGTTGGCAAAATCGAGAACGAAAGTGTCCACCTTGCCGGTGCAGGTGCGATTCAATCTGGACAGCGTCTGCACCGCTTTGACGCCCTTCAGCTTCTTGTCCACGATCATCGTGTGCAGCAGCGGCTCGTCAAAGCCGGTCTGGTACTTCTCGGCAACGATCAGCACATTGAAATGGTCGTGGAATTCCGCCTTGGTCTGCGTTTCGGCGATGTGCGTTCCATCCGCACGAACATTCAGCTTCGGCTCGGTATACTCCTCATCACCGTCCTGCACAGCACCCGAAAAGGCCACCAGCACCTGCACATCGTTGTACTTCTGCTCCTCTATGTAGCGCTTGACCTCGTGGTAGTAGCGCACTGCCGCAAGGCGGGACGAGGTAATGACCATCATTTTGCCCCTACCGCCGATCTTGTTTCGGGTGGTTTCCCGGAAGGTCTCCACGATGATCTGTGCCTTCTGCGAGATGTTATACGGATGCAGCTCCTGATATTTGCGGATCACCTTAGCCGCACGGCTGGCGGGCACATCCGGATTATCTTCCGAGGTTTTGACGATTTTGAAGCAGGTGTCATAGGTCATATAGTTCTGGAGCACATCCAGAATAAAGCCTTCCTCAATGGCCTGCCGCATACTGTAAATGTGGAACGGATGAAAGCTGCCGTCCTCATATTCCGTGCCGAACAATTCCAGCGTCTTGTCCTTGGGCGTTGCGGTAAAGGCAAAGAAGGACAGATTCTTATGCCGCCCCTGAACGGTCATTTCCCGCATCAGACGGTCGTCCGGGTCCAGTTCTTCTTCGGCCTTGCCCTCGATCTCGGCGTATTCCCGCAGAGCGTCCTCGGTATCCGCAAGGGCGGCTTTCAGTTTCAGAGCCGAGCTGCCGGTTTGGGAAGAATGGGCCTCGTCTACGATAATCGCAAAGTTCCGTCCCACTACTTTATCCACTTCCTGATAGATGACCGGGAACTTCTGCAAGGTGGTGACGATAATACGCACGCCGCCGTTGATGGCGTCCCGCAGGTCCTTGGAGGTCTTATCTTCCCCGATGGTCTCAATGGCGCCGAGGGTGTGGTCAAAGCCGGAGATGGTCTCTTGCAGCTGCGCATCCAGCACGGTGCGGTCAGTAACGACGACCACGCTGGAGAACACCGGCTTGTTCTCCTCATTGAACAGCGAGGCCAGCCGGTAAGCCGTCCACGCAATGGAGTTGGACTTGCCGCTTCCGGCACTATGCTGGATCAGGTAATTATGCCCGGCTCCGTTCTGCCTGACATCGGCCAGCAGCTTGCGCACCACATCCAGCTGATGATAGCGCGGAAAAATCAGCGTTTTGCCGTCCTTCAGGTTCATAAACTTCTGGACAATGTCCATCATACTGTCCTTCTGAAAGACATTCTCCCACAGATACGCCGTCGGGTAGCCGTTTGGGTTTGCCGGATTGCCCTTGCCGCCGTCGTTTCCGGCTCCGTTGGACCCCTGGTTAAAGGGCAGGAAATAGGTGTTCTTTCCGGCGAGCTTTGTGGTCATCCACACCTCGGTGTGATCCACGCAGAAATAGGCCAGAATGCGCTTGTTGAACTGGAAGCAAAGCTCCCGCGGGTCGCGGTCATACATCCACTGCCGCTTGGCGTCGTCCACCGTTTGTCCGGTGTACTGGTTTTTCAGTTCAAAGGCGAACACCGGGATGCCGTTGAGCACCAGCACCATATCCACGCTCTTTTTCGTATCGGCGGAGAAGTACCACTGGCGATAGCACTCGATGGTGTTTGCCGCCCACTGGGCAGCCGCCGCCTGATTCAGGGCAGACTCCGGCTTAAAATAGCACACCCGAAAACGCAGCCCACGGTGCTTGAAGCCGCGGCGCAGGACAGAGAGCAGTCCCTCCGTCTCGCAAGCCGTGTTGAACGCCGTGCAGAACTTCCGCACCGGGTCCACCTGATTGGCGTTTTCAAATCGTGCCCACTCCTTGGGCTGGGTGCGCTGCACAAAGTCGATCAGGGTATTCACATAGAGCCCCTGTTTGGCGTCATAGGTGTCTGCGCCCTTGGTATATCCGCCCGCCGGGGAGAGAAAGAAGGATTCTATATCCGCTTCAAAACGCTTTTCGGTGGTGATCATAATTCGTTCCCCTTATGTAAAGTTATCCTCTGTTGTGCTTATTAAAATACGCAGCGATAACTGCACAAAACTCTGCCGTTGCCTGCTGCTGATAAGCAGGCTCGATTTTGTCGCAGCCGTCCAGAAAATCAGACAGTGCCTTCGCTGTGTCCTGTACCTGCTTGACCTGCGAAAAATGGTGCTGCATTTGCGCCTGCTGCTGAATATAGTCATAGTTCCAAATGTTGTAGAATGGATTCATTTATACAACCTCCTTCTTGCCCGTCACATACTCATAAATCAGGGATTTCTTGTAGTTTTCAATTTCGGTGAGGTATTGCTGTTTCTTTGCTATTAGTGCATCTAACTTTTCACTCTCCGCATCCAAAAAGGCGACAATGTGCTCTTGCTCAGACACGGATGGCACAAGAACTTTTAGCCATTTGACACCGTCCCAATTTAGTCCCTGCCTTACGCCTGCGCCCATGCCATAAAAGCCTTTTGCAATATCAAAAGAGTGCAGATAATAGTACAGGTATTTAGTGCACATGTTACTTCGATTTCTTATTGTCAAATACGCTGAGGTTATAATCCCTCGTTCTTCTGCGAGACCCACCCTTAAACTTGTATGGTCGTTTTGGAGGTCTGTGAGTCTTAAAACAATATCATCTTTTTCAATAATGTTATATCCATCAAAGCTTTCCGGCAACAGCCCTTCAACCGTATCAATACTCTTTCGCTTCACTTTGCCATAGCTTAGTGAAAGCAAATTTTTCTCCTGCAACCTAGTATTTTTACATTTTACTTGTGAACAAAGTTGGGCGATAGTGTTTGAGCCCCAGTCCTTTTGTATAGCCCCTATCCATTCAATCCCGCTATCCTTCATCGGCCTGTCGCCACGGATGCCCTTGGTGACTGCCTGCGTAATGACCGCCTGCTTCAGCTTTTTGTATTCTTCAATGGACGCACGGGTCTTTTCCAATACAGCGTCAATCTCGGCGCACTCCGCATCCAAAAACGCCGCAATGCGCTCCTGCTCGGCAAGTGGTGGGACAACGATTGGCTTATTCTTTAATTCGCTATAACTTAAGATTTTTCGCAATCCTCTACCCATACTATGAAATGCTCGGCACGCATCATATGACTTTAATAAATAGCAAATGTACTCAGCATTTATATCGTCTCTAGGGGACAGCGCAATATATGCAGAAGTAATAATTCCATTGTATTCAACTCGAGCAACTCGTTGCGTCACAAAATCAAATTCCAGATTTAGTCCGTTTATCATAATGGTATTGGGGTGCACAACCGTATACGCAGAATATGTCTCGTTAGTCTCGTCTTCGTCCCATTTTTGAGGCTTTGCAATAATTTTCCCCATCTTAAATTGTAATGCATTACTGTACGCATTAGCTGTGTTTTTCTCTTTTATCTCTTGAAAATGAGACGCTATTCTATGAACTCCCCAAGCGGCAGGTATAGCCCCAACCCACTCAATCCCGCTGTCTTTCATTTCACGCATCTGCCGTCAGCCCTCCTTATGGAACAGTGCGTTCAGGCTGTCGGCAATCTCACGCTCCAGTTTTTGAATACGCTTCACGATGTCGTCCACCGGCTCCGGCGGCTGATACTCATAGAAATAGCGGGTCATCGGAATTTCATAGCCCACCTTGGTCTTGCTCTTGTCGATCCACGCATCCGGGGCGTAGGGCAGGACTTCACGGGCAAAATAAGCGTCAATGTCCTGCACCAGCGGCACATTTTCGGTATCCCGCAGGGCAGTGTCCGCTACCGGCTTGCCCCGCTTCATCACGATCTCGCCGTTTTCGTCCCGCTGCGGACGCTCCACCACGATTTTGTTGTAGCCGAACTCCTCACTGCAGAAAATCTTGCTCTCACAGTACACGCCGGACTTGTCCCCATATGCGGCATTGTTCCGGTATTCGCCGTAGGCCTGCACGATCAGTTCCCGGCAATGGTCGCTGATGTCGTTGCGCTTGGTGCCGATGGCTTTGCGGCGCTGTTCATAGCAGTGGGACGCGTCAATGAGCTGCACCTTGCCGCAGCGGTAGGCGGGCTTGTCCTTGCACAGCACCCAGATATAGGTGGAAATGCCGGTGTTCATAAACTGGTCGGTGGAAAGCTGAACAATGGCGTCCAGCCAATCGTTTTCCAAGATATACTGGCGGATATTGCTGGGTCCGCTTCCGGCATCGCCGGCAAACAGAGGCGAGCCGTTCTGAATGATCGCCATTTTGCCGCCCGGCGCCAGCTTGGACAGGCCGTTGAGCACAAAAAGCTGCTGGCCGTCGCTGATTTTCGGTAGACCGGGCGCAAAGCGCCCCAGCTCGCCCTTGGCGGCTTCGGCCTCCACTGCCTTCTGTTCCCGCTTCCAGTCGATGCCGAAGGGCGGATTGGAAATGCAGTACCGGAAGGTGAAGCCCGGGAACTGATCGTCGGAGAGCGTATCACCGAACCGCATATTATTGGGATCGCCGCCCCGGATCATCATATCCGCCTTTGCAATGGCGAAGGTGGAGGGGTTGAACTCCTGCCCGAAGCAGGTCACCTCCGCATCGCTGTTCAGCTCGTGGATGCGCTCCTCCATACAGGAAAGCATCTGCGAGGTGCCCATCGTCATGTCGTACACGGTCACATTGCCGTCATCCAGCTTGGCGTCGCACAGCAGCAGGTCGGTCATCAGATAGATGATGTCCCGGCTGGTGAAGTGCGCTCCGGCCTCCTCGCCGAAGGACTCGGAGAAACGCTTGACGAGATCCTCAAAGATATAGCCGCAGTCCACGGCGCTGATTTTATCCGGGCCGAGGTAGCCTTTGGGGGAGTTGAACTCCTTGATGACCAGATACAGGCTGTTGCACTCCACCATACGGCGGATGATGTTGTCAAAATCGAACTTGGCCAGCACATCCTGCACATTGCCGGAGAACCCGGCCAGATAGTCCCGGAAATTCGCTTCAATGTTGTCCGGGTCAGCCAGCAGGCTCTCAAAGGTAAAACGGCTGGTGTTATAGAACTGATAGCCGGAAGCGCGGGTCAGGAAACCGTCAATGACCGCCAGCTTCTTAACCTTTTCATATTGCTCGATCACCGCATCGTGGGTGGGCAGCAGGCAGTCGTGAAACCGCTTGACCACCGTCATCGGCAGGATCACAAGGCCATATTCGTGGGGCTTGAACGGCCCGCGAAGCACATCCGCCACATTCCAGATCATTGTGGCCTTTTCCTGTATATTTACGCCCACGGCGCTGCTTTTTTCGTTAACCATTGGTCTCTCTCCTCACCCTACTGCCACTTCGACCTTTTTGCCGCTGAAGGCCACGCCGTATTTATAAATCGTCCTGACCCCGGCTGTCGTCAGCTCGGTTTCGTAGTTCTTATCGTTGATCTGCTGCAAGGCCGTTTCGGACAGCTTTTTCAGCTTTTCGTCGCTGCAATTTTTCTCCGCTTTCAGCTCAATCAGGATGCCCGGAAGTCCCTTCTTCGTGGGCTTCAGCTGAATGTCATAGCGCCCGTCGCCAGATTCCCGGTTGGAGGTCACGAAAGCGCCGCCCAGCAGGGCGCACAGGCCCAGCATAAAGCCGTGGTAGAAGTTCTCCCCGGCGGTATCGAAGGAGCTGACCGACTGGGTCAGCAGCGTTTGGATCTGCGCTTTCAGCCGTGCGTTATCGCCGGAGAAGATGGCCTCCTGAACGGAAATCGCCGTGGACGGCGGGATCAGATTCTCCAGCCGCTGCAAAATCTCCTTGTTATACACCAGAGAAATCTCCCGGTTGGGCAGGGAGACCTCACACATAAAATCGCCGCTGAAGGAGGGCGTGGTTTTCAGCGCCTTCAGATAGCCGGTCACCAGCAGGAAACTGTAAATGGTGGAGGGATTGCTCTTGATCTGCGGATAAATCACGCCGGTGTCGATGAAGGTGGTGAAGGTCTCGCCGTTGACCAGGGAGGTCAGACGGTTATAAATCTCCTCGTCCGCCTGGGCAAGCACTTCCCCGATAATATCGTTGCTGCCGGTGGAGACCCAGAAGGGCCTCGGCTCGCACTCGTTGCTGAAGTAGTTGACCACCGACCACGGGTTGAAAATTTCCGTCTTGCCGAAGCGGTAGCCGTCGTACCACTGGCAAATTTCGTCGTACTTATCGGCAGCACCGTAGTATTCCGCCATCTCCATCACCTCATCGGCGGTGAAGCCGAAGTAGGCGCTGTATTTGTTGTCCAGCACGGAGTTGATGGACAGGTTGTTCATCCCGCTGAAGATGCTCTCCTTGGCCACCCGCAGAATGCCGGTGAGGAAGCCGAAGGACAGGTGCTGATTATCCTTGAACCCGCCGGAAAACAGGTTTCGCATAAACCGGATGACCTTGTCGTAATAGTCCTTCTGATAGCCCTGCTGGATGGGGGTGTCGTACTCGTCGATGATGATAATGGGCGCAACGGCATAGTGCTTGTGCAGCATAGCGGACAGATCCAGCAGCGCCGACGCCAGCTCAACCTCGCTGACTTTGCCGTCTGCCAGCTTTGCATAGGTCTTTTTGCTGTACTCGTCGCACTTATCGCTGGCCAGCAACTCCTTGTGCCGCCGGGTCTCCTTTGCGAAAATATCCCGGATGGCCGCAAAGGTCTCCTCCCAAGTATCAAACTTCACATCCTTGAAGGTCAGGAAGATCACAGGGTACTTGCCCTGATAATCCCGGTACTTCTGGCCGCAGGCCCAGATTTTTTTATCCCGAAAGTAAACAGAGGTATCCTTGTCGCTCTTTTCAAAATAAGTGCGCAGCATATCCATATTCAGCGTCTTGCCGAAGCGGCGGGGACGAGTGAACAGCGTCACCATCGGACGCTCGTCGATAAAGTCCTTGATCATCATCGTCTTATCGATGTAGTAGTATTCCGACGATGCAAGGCAGTAGTTGGACACGCCGATGGGCAGGGGCAGCTTCGGCGCGCGCTCCGTCTTGCGGAAAGCGCCCGTCTTGAGCCGCTGATCCGCTGGCTTCTGCGTATCAGCGGGGATCAGCCAACGATTGCCCTGCTTTTCCGCACCGGCGATTCTCCCATTCTTGCAGAGCGTCGCAACTCTCCGCTCCGTTATATTCCAGCGCACTGCTGCCTCTCTTACCGAGATCATTTCAGCCATAGGGGATACCTCCACGCATAAAATCACAAGTACATTATACCCAAATAAAAGAACAATGTCAACAAAGTTCGGAACAATGTCGTTTTATAATAACATTGTTCTTTTCTACATATAAAACAAGCGGAGGTCCTCGACCCCCGCTTGCTCGTTACCCGTATACAATTTCCTGCATCATGATCTCGTTCGCTCGGTTTCGGATGCCGTTCATCTTCCGCACCCACGCCATCGGATCATCGGCTTTCAAGGCCTCCGTCACGCCCTCGGTGTCTGCGTATTGTTCTACCAACCGAAGAAAGAGTTCCTGGGCCTGCTCCTCGATGTCTGCAAGGTGGCCGCCCAGTGTCCCGGCGGTCAGCAGGTTATAATACAGCACCCGGTGGTGCGCCTTCAGAAAAGCTCGCCGCCGCTGCCCGTAAATGCCGATGGGTCGTTTTTCTTCGGGCGGTAAGCAAACATCCGGCAAGCAATAGTCCCCCCGCCTTGTGTAAGTGCCGCCCAGCTGCTCAAATAGCGATTCCATATGTGATCCTCCCACTCAAAATTTCCACCGCAGGTCTGCAATGCAAAATGCACCTGCCTTTCGATTACAGCTTAGCAAAATCGAAAAGCAGGTGCGAGTATGCGAATTTTCAAATCGCACATTGGTATTGTTTTAGTATCTGGGGTCAGTCGTCATCTTCACCATCAAATAAAGAATTACGGCATTCTTCCTCTTCACGGTGATATTGGCTATCATCCCAATTGCAAACATATTCGCCTCGGTCAATACTGAAGCCATCTTTTTCGATGTATTCATATTCGCCGGACTCATAATTAAAACACCACTTGGCCATTTTTATTCATCCTCCATTCCGAGTACATAAAAAAGCATTCTAAAAGCAGAATCTTTCTTTGCTTCTTTTTTTGATGAGGATGTCCCATCGAAGTAATAATCTTCTTCCGCTATACGACATTCGCAATTCCAAATAGGATTACCATTGTTATCATATGTCTCCTTAAACTCATAAGTAGGAATGGAAAAATAACCTCTTCGTGCCAATGTTTCAAGTTGGTTAATTGCATCATCACGGTTAGGATTTTCAATTTCGTCACGGATAGATGGAAGCATATCATTTTTCTCTAAATACTCATACGCTAATTTGCAAGCAGCCATTCTTGCCTCACGGATAGACACACCAAAGCCACAAAACACCGGTAGAGAATCAAGCAGTTTGAGGTAACAATGATATTTAAGCTTAGAATAGTTGTAACCTAACGGAAAGCTTTGATATATAGTGTTATCCTCTTTTAAATACCAAGTCGATGAGTAAGAAGCTTCTTTGTATTTGTACCAAGGAATGCACCCATTCTCGTTCATTTCCCATTCCTGAATAAGTCGCACATAATTGGTGTCGGTATCATTAATTAGAAAGTCTTCGGGCACAAGCATTACTTCAACCACTTTTTGCAAGTCCTTCAGATTCCATCCTGAATCGATCGCAACAGCTCCGATAATAGCTTCAAACAAATCTTCTTTTACGGAATCTTCTTGGTTGATATTATTCTGTATATCGCCCTTCCCCATAATAAGATGTTCAGAAAAACCAAGTTCATCCATTCGGCGAGCCAATGCTTTTTTATTCACCATTCGACTTTTGATTTTAGATAGGTCATCTTCGTCATAGTCACAGCCGAAACTATTTACTGCCGGCGCTTCGTAACCCTCTTGATTACGTTTGAATTCTTGTTCCCAAACAGAAAGCTTTGTTCCGTCAACCGGATCCCCATTTGCTAAATGCCCATACTTCTGAATAAGCAGTTTAACAACCACAAAATCAAGTGCTTTGTCTCCAATGAACTCGAGCACCTCATTGTTTTCACCGCCGTTCTCTGCAGTATATGAGCGACGAGTGAAAGCTTGCTGCAACAAATCAAGATTTTTAAAATCATACCCGATTTGTCCCTGCACCATTTTCCATACTAATTCTTTTTTCATAATAAAAAATCCTTTCGGTAATGTATTTTACCAAAAGGCATAATAATAGCCTGACAAAAACACTTTCCCTGTGAGAATAGGAAAGACAATGCCAGACATATATCATTAAATTTAATTCTTTGTTTCCGTTTGTTTACTCGGGTTCACTTTCATAAACAGGAATAAACACTAAGATACAATGTTTCAAATTTAATGTATTACGCCCTTAAGCATATTCATTATACCTAAATCACGAAAGCAATGCAAGTATTTTATTAAAAATCATCTCCTTTGTGGCTATCAAACACAAAGGAGATGCAGAAATATGTTAAGTTCTATTTTCTATGCCTCATCTTCCTGCTGAACTCGTTCAGCGTCTGGATATGCCAGAGGCTTTTACGGGTAATAGAGCGGAAGGTCAGGGAGCAGAAGAAATCCACAAGAAAGATTTTCGGGATACAGAACTTCAGTCCCTTTTGAAAGGCTTTCAGCGACCCCCGGCTGCACCAGTTGTGGACGGTGGTCAGGGTGTAGCCGGTCAGGGCCACCACATCCTTTACCGTGACCACATCCGGGTATTTGCGCAGCAGCTTTTCATAGTAGCCGTGCATCTGCCGCAGCGTGTCCTCCGGCAGTTCCTTAGAGAACCTCGCCACATAGTGGGTGCCGTACCATCCCTTCGGCGCAGAGTAGAGTTCAGGGAAAATCGCCCGCTCCTCCAAGTATGCTTTCACATCCTCTTTTCGGATTTTATAGCACCGGGTTTTCTTACCCGACCACTCGCAGGGCACCTTGCCGCTTTTGAGCAGGTGCAGCGCCGTGGACTTGCTGATGTGGCAGATGCGGAAAAATTGCTCCTTGTTCATCACCTCGGGAACACTGTCCCAGTTAACGGGAAATACATCCATTTGTAACACCTCAAAAATAGATTATCGTCGGTTGGAAGCTCTATTCTGCGGTGTATGGCCGTCTCCCGTTTTTTCTCTCCTATCTTCCCGCATTTCTCTCCAAAATCGGGAAAAATGCCGATTTGAACCCACTTTCAAAAAAGTCTGTCCCACAAGGCTTTCCGAGCGAAAAAGCCTGATTTCAAGCGGCTTTCGGCGGGTACGGGGCTTACAGAAACGACCCCAAAACGGACACCCCCGTCACAGTTGCATAAAAGACTCGAAATCAGTTTGCGGGCAACCGCACGAGGGTTCGAATCCCTCCCGCTGCGCCAAAAACAGCACCTCCACCATCGGTGGAGGTGCTGTTTTCTTGTACCAGGAGGCATAAGGCGCGCGGATCTGCAATGCAGGTGCGGGCCGGGGGATCGCGGCGCGCTTCAAGCGCTCTTTTCTATTGGTATGTCCGGATGATGTTCTCCGCCGCCTCCCGCTTGGAGATGCGCAGATCCATGGCCTGCTTTTCTATGTAGCGGTGCGCCTCCGGCTCCGTCATGCGCAGGCACTCGATCAGCAGCCACTTCGCGCGGTTGACGAGGCGTATCTCCTTGATCTTTTCCTCCACCGTGGCCTGCTTCGCCTGCATCTGCCGCATCCGTTCCCGCGTGGCGCAGAGGATGCGCAGGTTCTGGGCCACCATCTGCCGGTTCGTCGGCTTGGACAGCGTGATGACGCCGTAACTTACCACCTTGGCATATACGTCGTTGTACTGATCGCTTTTCACCAGCAGCAGGACACCGGCCCCGCTGGTGCTGCAGATGTCGATGGCCAGCCCCATCCCGAAATCGTCCGGCAGCGGGGTGTTGATGAGCACGATGTCAAATTCCGTATCCGTCAGCCTTCGCCGGGCTTCCCCCACGCTGCGCACCGTGGACACCGGCCAGTAGTCCGTCACAGGGAGCAGTGGCATGACGCTGTTGGTGAAGCTGTCCGAGGCGGTGACGATCAGCACGCTGTATGTTCTTTCCTGAAAAACCACAAACTCCCTCCTTCCTGTGTGATACCGCTGTCAGGCGGCTTACAGGCGCGTGTAGGCGCGGATCACCGATGCCGGGAGGTGCGCCCTTACGAACGCGCTGGCGTCGGCCAGCGTGGCGGCCTCGGCCAGAGAGCCGGGGAGCGTCCGCAGGGACTTCAGCGTTTCGGCGGGCGCGGTGTAGAGGTTGATATCCGATGCAGGGGGGAGGGTCAGGCCGTTTTCAAGCCCGTGCAGCCCGGCGTAGATCAGCAGGGCATAGGCCAGATAGGGGTTGGCGGTGGCGTCTGCCGAGCGCAGCTCCGCCCGGCGGTTTTCACCGATGGCGGCGGGGATGCGGATAAGCTGGGAGCGGTTCTCCTCCGACCAGGTCACATAGCGCGGCGCCTTGTCATGGCCCAGCCGGCGGTAGGATTCCTCGCAGGGGTTGAGGAACAGGGTGATCTCCGCAGCCTTATCAAGGACACCGGCGATGATGCCGGCGGGCATATCCGCCTGTCCGCGGCCCTTGGCGGAGATGTTGATGTGCATGCCGCTGCCGTCCCAGTCCGGCAGCGGCTTCGGGGAGAAGCTGGCGCACAGGCCGTTCTGCGCCGCCACCGTGCGGACCACCGTGCGGAACGTGACGGCATTGTCCGCCGCCGTCAGCGGGTCGGAATAGCGAAAGTCGATCTCGTTCTGCCCCGGGCCGCTTTCGTGGTGGGAGCATTCGGGCTGAATGCCCATCTGCTCCAGCATCAGGCAGATCTCCCGGCGGATGTGCTCGCCCCTGTCGTCGGGAGCGATGTCCATGTAGCCGGCCTCGTCGTGGGGGATGGTGGTGTCTCTGCCGTGCTCGTCCAGCTCAAACAGATAGAATTCCATTTCGGCGCCGAAGGCAAAGTGGTAGCCTCTGGCGTCCGCATCGGCCACCGCCTTTTTCAGGATGCTGCGGGTGTCCCGCTCGAAGGCGCGGCCATCGGGATGGAAAATATCGCAGAACATCCGCACCACCTTGCCCTGCTCGGGCCGCCACGGCAGCTGTACCAGCGTGGACGGGTCCGGCCGCAGCAGCAGGTCGGAGCGTGTCTCACCGCCGAAGCCCTCGATGGCGGAGGCGTCGATGGCGATGCCGTATTCAAAAGCGCGACGCAGCTCACTGGGCATAATGGCCACATTGTGCTGCTTTCCGTAGACGTTGCAGAAGGCCAGGCGGATGAACCGGACATCCTCCTGCTGCACGAACTCCATGACCTCTTCCCGCGTATACTTCACGGTTCCACCTCTTTCATTCAATTTGTGACATACAGCTGCCGGTAGGGATCGCTGCTGTTGGGCGTGACAACGGTGAACGGGTGGTGCAGAAGCTCCCGGCAGCGCCCGCCGAACAGCCGGCAGAACGTATGCAGGTACCCCTCGATCTCCCGCAGGTCCGCCTCGTCCGCGGGGCGGACCACCACCTGACTGGGGAACAGGATGTCCCGGCAGTCGGAGCGGAGGAACAGCTTTCCGCCGTGCATGCCGGTGCAGGGGAAGTTGCTGACGATGGGGCGGCTGCGCTCCGTCAGCCCCAGCACGATGATGATGCCGCCGGCCTGATACTCGCCCAGAAAGCTGCCGGCCCGGCCGCCGATGACCATAACGGGCAGCTTGTCGCCGTAGGCCTTCATGTGGATGCCGGCGCGGTAGCCGGCGTTGCCCGCGACATAAAGCTCGCCGCCCCGCATGGCATAGCCTGCGGCGTCGCCGATGCTGCCGTGGACAACGATGCGCCCTGCGTTCATGGTATCACCCACGGCGTCCTGCGCGTCGCCGCGCACCTCGATGCAGGCGCCGTCCAGATAGGCGCCCAGCGCGTTGCCGGGCGTTCCCGTGATGGTAAGGCGTTCCTGCCCCAGCCCCGCGCCGATGAACCGCTGTCCGAGACAGCCCGTCACCGTGATATCCCCGGTGCAGCCCCGTATGGCCGCGTTCAGCTGCCGGTAGTCCATTTGCGACGCATCAATATGGGTCATTATAGCACACCTCCGCATGTTCTGTACATGAAATTATTCACCGGCATGGGAAATTCCCAGTATGGCAAGCTCCCGGTCGGTCATGCCGATGCCCCGGAGCATCAGGCGGTTGCCCTTCAGCGCCTCGATGGAGTTGATGCCCATGCCGCCCATCATCTCCTTGATCTCGTGCTTCCACGCCGTCAGCAGGTTCACCAGCCGCCGACTCCCGGCCTCGATGTCCAGCCGCCGGACCAGCGCCGGGTCCTGTGTGGCGATGCCCCAGCTGCACCGGCCGGTCTGACAGGTACGGCAGAGGTGGCAGCCCAGGGCCAGCAGGGCCGCCGTGCCGATATAGCAGGCGTCCGCGCCCAGCGCAACGGCCTTGACCACGTCCGCCGAGGAGCGGATGCTGCCGCTGACCACCAGCGAGACGCGGTTCCGGATGCCCTCGTCCCGCAGACGCTGGTCCACAGCGGCCAGCGCCAGCTCGATGGGGATGCCCACGGTGTCGCGGATGCGGGTGGGCGCCGCGCCTGTCCCGCCGCGGAAACCGTCGATGGCGATGATGTCCGCGCCGCTCCGGGCGATGCCGCTGGCGATGGCGGCAATGTTGTGTACCGCCGCCACCTTGACGATCACGGGCTTCCGGTATTCCGTGGCCTCCTTCAGGGAGTACACCAGCTGCCGGAGGTCCTCGATGGAATAGATATCGTGGTGCGGGGCGGGGGAGATGGCGTCCGCCCCCTCCGGCACCATTCGGGTGCGGGACACGTCTCCCACGATCTTGGCGCCGGGCAGGTGGCCGCCGATGCCCGGCTTTGCGCCCTGTCCCATCTTGATCTCAATGGCGGCGCCGGCCTCCAGATACTGCTTGTGTACGCCGAACCGCCCGGAGGCCACCTGTACGATGGTGTTTTCCCCGTAGGCGTAGAGATCCTCGTGCAGTCCGCCCTCGCCGGTGTTGTAGCAGATGCCCAGCTCCCGTGCCGCCCGCGCCAGGCAGACGTGGGCGTTGTAGCTGATGGAGCCGTAGCTCATGGCGGAAAACATCACCGGCATGGAAAGCTCGATCTGCGGCGGCAGCCGGCAGTCCAGCCGTCCGCTTTCATCCCGACGGAGCGTGTCCGGCTTTTTCCCCAGGAACACACGGGTCTCCATGGGCTCGCGCAGGGGGTCCACCGGCGGGTTCGTCACCTGCGAGGCGTTGATCAGGATCCTGTCCCAGTACACAGGAAGGCGCTTGGGATTGCCCATGGACGACAGCAGGACACCGCCGCTGTCCGCCTGCTTATAGATCTCCTTGATGGTGTCCTCGTCCCAGTTGGCGTTCTCCCGGAAGGCGCAGTCGCTTTTCCGGATCTTCAGCGCGTGGGTGGGACAGAAGCACACGCAGCGCTGGCAGTCCACGCATTTGCTGTCGTCGCAAGTCATGCGGCCCGTTCTGCTGTCGAAGGCGTGCACACCGCAGGCGCACTGGCTTTCGCAGATACGGCAGTTCGTGCATCTGCCGCTGTCGCGGACCACCTCGAACTGCGGATAAATGTAGCCGACTCCCATCAGAATTTCCCCTCCTTCACGCGCACGATCACCGGCTCACCGCCAGCCGGCGCGTAGATGTTCTCCGCGTCCGGTTCCATGGCGCGGATGGCCGCCTCCTCGCTGGCGATGTACACCCGGTCGTCTTTTTCGCCCACCACCATGCTCCGGAGCTTCAGCCGGTCGTTCAGCGCCATAAGCCCGCCCTCGAAGCCCAGCACGATGGAGAACGGGCCTGTGATCAGCAGGCTGGAGAAGACCTTGCGCAGATACAGCAGCTTCTTCTGCTCCTGGGGCGGCTTCCGGTCGATGGTGGACCAGAACGGCGCCGCGATGACGGCTGCCATCTCCTCCAGCGAGAGCTTCTGCCGCCGCAGCAGGTAGTCGGCGATATAGGTGATGACCTCCGTGTCCGTCTGGAGGGTGCACTTGTATCCGAACATCTCCATGAAGCGCCGGTTGGCGTCGTAGGAGGAGATCTCACCGTTGTGGACGACGGAGTAGTTCAGCAGGGCAAAGGGGTGCGCGCCGCCCCACCAGCCGGGGGTATTGGTGGGATAGCGGCCGTGAGCCGTCCAGCTGTACGCCTCATACTCCTCCAGGCGATAGAAGTACCCCACATCCTCCGGATAGCCGACGGCCTTGAAAACGCCCATGTTCTTGCCGCTGGAGAACACATACGCGCCCTTCATCCGCGTGTTGATGGCCATGACCGTGCGGGTCACGCACTCCTCCTCGTCGATCTGCATGGACGCCAGCACACTGCGCAGCGGCGTCACGAAAAAGCGCCAGATCAGCGGCTCGTCGGTGATGGCGGGCGTCGTCCGGATGGGGATGCGCTCCAGATGGACGATCTCCATGGTCTCCCGCAGAAGGGCCTCGCAGTTCTTCCGGGCGGTACGGTCCTCCAGAAACATGTGCAGGGCGAAGAAGTCCTTGTATTCGGGGTAAATGCCGTAGGCCGCGAAGCCGCCGCCCAGACCGTTGGAGCGGTCGTGCATGGGACGCATGCTCTCGATGATCTTTTCACCGGTCATCCGGTGCCCGTCCCTTGAAATAACGGCGGAGATCGCGCAGCCCGACGGGATGCGGACCTGGCCCTCCAGCTTGTCCATATCATCAGCTCCCTACATAACATAAAAAACGGCGGTGTCATGCAGGCACAGCACCGCTGTACTTGCAGAACACCGTCGTTCAGTTCTAGTATACACCGCTATCGTGAAACTTTCAATGCGGCAGATTGCAAAAAATGCTTTTGCGCGTTTCCCAACATTCTGGCAGATTGTGCAAAAAACAGCGCTTTTGCGTTTTTGTGGTTGACTTTTGAAATGTTTGGGTGTATATTCGGCCACATTGAGAGACACTGGCGTCTCGGAGGGTGAGTCCTCTGCGGCGCAGGTGTCTCTTTTTTTACTTTTTCTGAAAGGAAGTACGACCATGTTGACTGTACCGGAATACTTCGGAAGCCTGGTTTTTGACAGCCGCGTCATGAAGGCCCGTCTGCCCGCAGATGTATATCGTTCCCTGAAGCAAACCATCCAGAAGGGGGCAAAGCTCGACCCCTCCGTGGCCAATGCCGTCGCCGCGGCCATGAAGGACTGGGCAGTCGAAAACGGCGCCACCCACTTTACCCACTGGTTCCAGCCGATGACCGGCATCACCGCCGAAAAGCACGACAGCTTCATCACCCCCGCCCCCGACGGCCGGGTGCTGATGGAGTTCTCCGGCAAGGAGCTGATCAAGGGCGAACCGGACGCATCCTCGTTCCCTTCCGGCGGCCTGCGCGCCACCTTCGAGGCCCGGGGCTACACGGCTTGGGACCCCACCAGCTACGCCTTTATCAAGGGCAGGACCCTCTGCATCCCCACGGCCTTCTGCTCCTACGGCGGCGAGGCGCTGGACAAAAAGACGCCGCTGCTGCGGAGCATGGAGGCGCTGAACAAACAGGCGCTGCGCATCCTGAAGCTGTTCGGTCACGACGATGTCAAGCGTGTGACCTCCTCCGTGGGGCCGGAGCAGGAGTACTTCCTCATCGACAGGGCCATGTACGACAAGCGGCACGACCTGATCTACACCGGCCGCACGCTGTTCGGCGCCAAGCCCCCCAAGGGGCAGGAGCTGGACGACCACTACTTCGGCTCCATCAAGCCCCGCGTGGCGGCCTATATGGAGGAGCTGAACCAGGAGCTGTGGAAGCTGGGCATTCTGGCCAAGACGGAGCACAACGAGGTGGCCCCCGCCCAGCACGAGCTGGCGCCCATCTACACCACCACCAATATCGCCACCGACCACAACCAGCTGACCATGGAGATCATGCAGCGTGTGGCCGCCCGGCACGGTCTGGTGTGTCTGCTCCACGAGAAGCCCTTTGCCGGCGTCAACGGCAGCGGCAAGCACAACAACTGGTCCATCTCCACCGACACCGGCATCAATCTGCTGTCCCCCGGCGAGACGCCCTACGAGAACGCGCAGTTCCTGCTGTTCCTGGTGGCGGTCATTCAGGCCGTGGACGACTATCAGGGTCTGCTGCGCGCCGCCGTAGCCACGGCCGGCAACGACCACCGGCTGGGCGCCAACGAGGCGCCTCCCGCCGTGATCTCCGTCTTTCTGGGCGACGAGCTGACCGGCATTCTGGAGGCCATCGAGACGGACACGGCCTACTGCGGCGTGGAGAAGAAGCGGATGAAGCTGGGCGTCGATGTGCTGCCGCGCTTTGTCCGCGACACCACCGACCGCAACCGCACCTCGCCCTTCGCCTTCACCGGCAACAAGTTTGAGTTCCGCATGCTTGGCTCCAGCAACTCCATCGCCTGCGCCAACATCATGCTGAATACCACGGTGGCCGAGTCCCTGCGCCTGTTCGCGGACGAGCTGGAGGGCGCGCCCGACCTGCCCGCCGCCCTGCACGACCTGATCCAGCGCACCATCAAGGCCCACAAGCGCATCATCTTCAACGGCAACGGCTACGACGATGCGTGGATCAAGGAGGCCACCGAAAAGCGCGGCCTGCTGAACCTGCGGACGACGCCGGACGCCATCCCCATGCTGCTGCAGAAGCAGAACATGGACATGCTGGTGGCCCATAAGGTCTTTACGGAGTCCGAGCTGCGATCCCGCTACGAGATCCAGCTGGAGAACTACTGCAAGACCGTCCGCATCGAGGCGCTGACCATGGTGGACATGGCCAGAAAAGAGATCCTGCCGGCGGTGGAGGGCTATGTCTCCGACATCGCCGCCGCTGCCGCCGCCAAAAAGTCGGTGGACGCGGCACTGCCCTGCGGCTACGAGACGAAGAAGCTGCACCGCCTGTCCTCGCTGGTGGACACCATCGACAGCCGTGTGGACGCGCTGGAGGAAAAGCTGGTCAGGCTGGACACCCTCCACGATCTGACGGAGGAGGCGGCCTTCATCCGCGATGAGCTGATCCCCGCCATGGGCCAGCTGCGCGCCGCCGCCGACGAGGCCGAGACCCAGACCGCCGCCGGCCGCTGGCCGTTCCCCACCTACGGCGACCTGCTGTTCGGCGTCAAGTAACGCGCATACATGCCGCAAAAATACGGGCAGGCGCCCTCATTCCGGGGCGCCTGCCCGTATTTTCATCTGACATATTGTTCCGCGGTGCGTCCCATTGCCACGGGACGGGGCTGACAGCCATTGGCTTGCGCTTACACGGCGCCGGATGCCTGCCGGGCTGCCCCCTGCTTCCGCCTGACTGCCGCCGCAGTGACTGCCAGCGCCAGAAGGGCAGCCCCCACGGTGATCTTCGGCACATGCAGGAAAAGCAGGGTGGCGGAGAAATCCTGCTGAAGCGCCTGATAGCTTCTGAAGTAGGACGGATAGCTGGTGGCGGCATAGGCCAGTGTGGGCGGCAGAGCCAAGATCCAGTGAACGAGCTCCTCGGCCAGAGAGACCAGCCACAGGACAGCCATGACCCGAAAATAGGGCCGGGACAGCAGATACCGCCGTCCGCTCCACCGCACCGCCGCGGCCCGCAGCAGGCCGTAGACCGGCGGGAGCAGCAACAGCAGCATATCCCAGCAGAGCATATCCGTCAGATAGTACACCACGCTGCTGCCGTTTTTATAGTCCGCCATCAGCGCCGTGGCCAGACGGAAAGCCGGATGGAAGTACAGAAGGAGGAAGTACACCAGCAGTATGGCGCACGGCAGCAGCATGACCAGCCGCCGGCGGAGGTCGTCGCCGGTACACCGGCTCCAGCCGATCCACACCGCCGCGGCGCTGCCCGCCAGCGCCAGCCACGCCCAGTAGTATAAATGGGATAATATGGCCGCCAGCAGAAACAGGACTGCGGCGGAGAAGCCGATGCGCCAGCGCAGCTCCCCCCGGCGGGCCAGATATTGCGCAACCTGCCCGCCGCCGCTGCTGTTTCTCACAGTCTCGCCGGCCAGAATGTCGTCGGCGGTGACGCCGTACAGCTCTGCCAGGGCGGGGAGAATGGTGATGTCCGGAAAGCCGCCGCCGCTTTCCCATTTGCTGATGGTTTTGTTGGAAACGCCCAGCCGGTCGGCGGCGTCCTGCTGGGTCATGCCTGCGTTTTTGCGGAGGGACGCCAGATAGGCGCCGGTTTTTGCGGTGTCCATGCGGTCACGCTCCTTTCTGTGTGGTCACAGTATGCCGTAAGGGGGGAGGGAACGTCTATCCCGGCATTGGGGAAAAGAGTCTGCGGAGCGTAGAATCGGAAAATAATGCCTGCCTATTGCATAAAAAGGCGGCGGGGCATACCCGCCGCCCTGTCATACAGCGGCGATCATTTTTCCGCGCCCGCCGGTTCCCGCAGCTCCCTGGGCAGCCAGAATTTCCGCCGTAGGCAGAACAGGAACAGCAGTCCCCGGAAGCACAGCTCGATGCACATGGCGACCCACGCGCCCCGCAGGCCCCACTGTGCCGTCAGCAGCAGCGTCAGCGTGATCCGCACGCCCCACATGCTGGCAAAGTTCAGCACGGAGCTGAGCAGGGAGCTGCCCGCCCCCTGGAACACACCGGCGCACACGATGGCCGCGCCGAACAGCGGCTCGGCGAACACCACGATCCGCAGCACCTCCGTGCCCAGCGCTACCACCTCCGCGTCGGGGCTGAGGATGCCGATGATCCACGGCGCCAGAAAGTACATGGCCGCCGACATCACCGCCATGATGGACATGCCCAGCAGCACCGTGACCCAGCCCAGCCGCGTCACCAGATCCTGCCGCTTGGCGCCCACGCTCTGCCCGATCAGCGTCACCGCCGCGCTCTCCACGCCGTAGCCCGGCATGTAGCACAGCGCCTCCGCCGTGACGGCAAAGGAGTTGGCGGCGATGGACACCGTGCCCAGCGGCGCGATGATGCCGGTGGCGACGATCTGCCCGCCGGACATGACCAGCTGCTCCACCGCCACCGGTACGCCCAGCCGGAACGCCCGCTTCAGCTGCTCCGGCACGAACCGCAGCTTCTCGCTTTTCCGCAGCCCCAGCATGGGGGAGCGCAGCAGGCACACGCACATGATGACCGCCACTACCACCTCCGCCAACGCCGTGCCCAGCGCCGCACCGGCCACGCCGAGACCCGCGCCGGGCATGGTAAAGCTGCCGAGCTGCCGGGTGGGGAAGATGAACAGCATATTGAACACCACGTCCAGTCCGCACATCAGCACCAGCAGGACGCTGGGCGTCCGCATGTTGCCGCCGGCCTGCAGCAGCGCGGCGGCAAGGCTGTTCATCTGCACGGCGGGGAGGGACAGGGCGAAAATGAGAAAGTACACAGACGCGCCCTGCCAGATGCTCTCCTCCGCGCCCAGCCAGCGGGGGAGACTGCCGGACACGGCGGCGCCGGTCAGCGCCAGCAGCAGCCCGAAGATCGTGCCGATGACCAGTCCCTGCCGCACCAGATTGCGGGCGTCCGGCTCGTCGCCTGCGCCGATGCGCTGGGCCGTCTGGACGCAGAAGCCCACGGTCAGGGCGCGGCACAGCCCGCCCAGCAGCCATGTGCTGGAGGCTACGAGGCCGATGGCGGCACTGGCCTCCCGGCCCAGATGGCCCACCATGGACGAGTCGATATACTGCATGGCGATGGAGGACACCTGCGCCAGAATGGCCGGGATGCTCAACTGCAGGGCCAGCAGCGTCTGCTGCCGCAGCGTCAGCGTCTCGCCGCTGCGCAGGGCCAGCAGCAGGTCTTTTTTCACGGCGCATGCCTCCTCTCATAATGGTCGTACCCACTACTATACCCGCTGCCGCGGGAAAGGTCAAGGACAGAAAACCGGCGCCCGCCTGACGGCGGACGCCGGATGATCTCAACGGTTTTCCTCGGATGGCCCGTCCTCCGCCGGCTTTTCGTGGCGGCGGCAGACCTGCCGGTAGATGAGCAGCCCCACTCCGGCAATGACCAGCGTGGCGGCAAAGGTGACGGCGGCGAACTGATAGTTCTGCAGGCCCAGCGCGTTGCCGCCCACGGTGGATGTGATGATGGACGGCAGCCGCCCCACGGAGGCGATCAGCAGCCACGACGGCCAGCTGAGATCCATCAGCCCCGCGAAGTAGCACAGCAGATCCTTGGGCGTGCCCGGCACGGTGAACACCAGCCACAGCAGCGCCGTCCGCTTGGGGGAGGTCTTGAGGAACGACAGCTTTTCCAGCTTTTCCCGGGGGAAGAACACCTCCACCAGCGGCACGCCCCACTTCCGCACCACGGCGAACACCGCCACGCTGCCCAGAAACGCGCCCAGCAGACACAGCACCGTGCCCCACACCGCGCCGAAGGCATAGCCCCCCGCGATCTCCAGCGGCTCACCGGGGATGATGGCTACCAGCACCTGCAGAAACACCATGCCCGTGTAGGCGGCCATGCCCCAGAAGCCGTGGCCCGCCACCCACTGGCGGAACACCTCCGGTTCTTTGGCGAAGCGCACCATGGGCCGCCCCACGAACCACGCCAGCGCCGCGCCCAGCAGGATAAAAATGGCGATGGCGCCGCCGGACAGCAGCTTTTTCTGTTTTTCGGTGAGTGCGCGGTGCTGCTTCATGGAACAAATGCCTCTTTCTTTCGTATAGTATCATCCTACCACGGAATGTGCGGAAATATTTGAACAGGAAATGAAGATTTGCTTAAAACGGAACAGAGAGCCGCTGCCGGCGGCTCTCTGCGTGCCTTATCGGATACCGGCGATGAAGCAGGCCGGGTCCGCTGCCAGCTGCCGTCTGGCCCATGCCAGCATGTCATAGGTGTTGACGGCCCCGGTGATGACGCCGCTGCCCCAATCGTCGGCGGTGACGCCGCGCAGGAAATCGTCGGGCGCGGAGGTGCGTACATAGTAGGGGTGCGCCTCGGCGGAGCCGTCCAGCGCCGCCGCCCCGGCCTTGTCCGTGTAGAAGGACTTGTCCCCGGCCAGAATGGTCAGGCAGTCCTGCACCACGTTGGCGGCGGTGGGGAAACGCCCCGCGCCCTGCCCGAAGAAGCTCTGGCGGCCGATGCGCTCGGCGGTGTAGGTGATGAGGTTGTAGTTGGCGGGCACGGCGGCCTCCGGCTCACCGGCATCCACCAGTGTCGGCTCCACATAGGCGCACACGCCGTTCTCCGCAGCCTCCGCCGCAGCCAGCAGCCTGCACACGAAGCCGTGGGCCTTAAAGGCTGCAATGTCCTCCGCCGTGACGGTGCGGATGCCGAAGGTGGGGATGGCCGTCTCGTCCAGCACCGCATCGAAGGCGATGTTGGCGGAGATGCACAGCTTCCGGCGGATGTCGTCGCCGTCGATGTCGGCGGAGGGGTCGGCCTCGGCGTAGCCCAGCGCCTGCGCCTCCCGGAGGATGGCGGGGAAGTCCACAGGGGCTTTGTGCATGGCGTCCATGATGAAATTGGTGGTGCCGTTCATGATGCCGCCCACGGCGCACACGGTGTCCAGCCGCTTGACCCGGGCCAGATTCACCAGCCACGGGATGCCGCCGCCCACGGCGGCGGTGCACCGCAGGGCCACGCCCTTTTCCTTCGCCAGCACCGTCAGTTCCTTGTAGTAGGCGGCGATCAGCGCCTTGTTGGCCGTGACCACGTTCTTGCCCCGCTCCATGGCGGCGGTGACGTACTCATAGGCCGGGTGCAGCCCGCCCATGACCTCCACCACCGTGTCGATGGCGTCGTCCTGAAGGATGTCGCTGAAGTCGTAGGTGGCCAGACCCTCCGGCAGACCCGCCTTGGGACTGCGCAGCAGCACCCGGGAAACGGTGATGTCCCCGCGGCCCTGTGCCAGCTCCAGCACGCCGCCGCCCACCACGCCGAAGCCCAGCAGACCGATGTTCATGGAAATACCCCCTGTCCTTTGTTTTTGCCCATTGTACCCAGCATCGCCGCCGCTGTCAATCAAAAAAATGCCTGCGTTCCGGGGAACGCAGGCATTTCACGTTATTGCATCATCCGCAGGATGTCCGCCTTGGACACCAGCCCGACGGATCGGCCCGCCAGCTGTCCGTTCCGGAACACCAGCAGCGTGGGGATGCTCTCGATGCCGAACTGCATGGCCAGCGCCGGCTCCGCGTCCACATCCACCTTGACGATCTTGAAGTCCGCCTCGCCGGCCAGCTCCTCCAGCACGGGAGCCAGCATCCGGCAGGGGCCGCACCACGCCGCCCAGAAGTCCACCAGCACCGGCTTGTCCGCCCGCAGGACCTCCTGCTCAAAGCTCTGCGTCGTTGCGTGTACGATAGCCATCACGCGCCCTCCTTTGTGTGGGATTTTCTTTAGTATATGGAGAATGCTGCCATTTATCAGTGATTTTTGCAACAGTCATACGGTTTTTTCCAGACACACCAGCTCCACGCCGGGGATGCCGTTGAATGTCCCGGCCACGATGCCCGCTTCGGTGTAGCCCAGCTTTGCGTACAGCACCCGGGCCGGCGTGTTGCGGGCATTGGTGTCGATGCGCAGGCAGTTCCGTCCCGTCTCCCGTCCCATAGCCTCATAGAACCGGACGAAGTCGGTGCCGTAGCCTTTGCCCCTGACGGCGGGATCCACCACCAGCGTGTGCAGCACCAGCACCTGCTCCGGCGGGGCGTCGTTCCGCCACGCGCACTGGGCGTACTGCGCCATCTGGTGCTGGTCGATCTTGGCGGCGGCGGTGACGCGGCCCCCGTCCTCCAGCACATACAGCGTCCCGGCGTCCAGCGCGTCCCGGGCCGTCTGCTCCGTGGGATACACGCCCCGCGTCCAGCCGGTGGTCAGCAGACCCTGCTCCTCCCGGTCCAGCAGCGCATTATAGATGGCCGTCACGGCGGGGATGTCCGCCGCGGTCGCTTTTCGTATCATGATGCTCACCTCTCCGGCATTATAACACCCGTTCGCGGCGTTGTCACCTGCTTTTTCGCGGAAAACCGGCCCTCCGCTCCACGGAAGGCCGGTCTTTTTCACCTGTACAGCAGCCACGCCGCCAGCGCGGCCTGCGCCAGCAGGATGGCGGGTACGCCCCATACGAAGTACCAGTGCTTCGTCTTGTGGCGGAACACCCGCATCCCCAGCAGCGCGCCGACGCTGCCGCCCAGCAGGGGCAGCAGGAACAGCGTCTTTTCCGGCACGCGCCACGCGCCCCGTCTGGCCCGGCGCTTGTCGGCGCCGTACACCGCGAACGTGACCAGGTTGATGGCGATGAGCCACACCGCCAGCGCCCCGGCGGGGGTGGTCAGCAGTTCCTTCACCGTCAGTCGGCCTTCCGCAGCTTGCTCAGCTCCACCGCCGTGGCCGTGGCCACGATCAGCATGACGACGGAGGTGGTACGTGCCGCGCGGGCGCTCACGGCGAG
>ENA-OOZY01000445-OOZY01000445.1-human-gut-metagenome-genome-assembly--contig:-NODE-445-length-30874-cov-2.507284_pt1 | contig 30874 bp, 31 predicted proteins | sample MGYA00241047_ERZ501410 | MGnify/ENA primary metagenome ERZ501410 (study PRJEB25962, sample SAMEA2042621) | human gut metagenome | biome: human gut; feature: human-associated habitat; material: faeces... | reverse complement strand
ATATTTCCTATGTATTCCTTCCAGAAATCATTTACATCCTTTTCAGTATCGCAATAGGTAAGAAATCTGTACATTTTTTCTTTAAAATCAGTTTTTGTACCTTTTTTGAATACATAGAATTTTAAAAATGCTCCCAAAAGCGATGGGGCAAGAGTGAGTATTTTTTTATGCCTTTTAAGGCAGAATAAATAGAAGTCGGCTGTTGAGTCCCCGTAGTAAATCGTTTTGTCAAAATCGTAAACATTCATAATATGCAAATTCCTTTTTAGTTTTGCAAATAATTTTTGACATTCAATTCTTAACAGAAGAGAACATCTCCACTATGATTATAATATGAGAAGAAAATTTTTGCAACATTTCCCGTTAATTAGCTCATTTTGGCTGATTATCCAAAGAATATACCGTTATTCTGTTGCTTTTAACTCTGTTTTGTTGTACAATATACTATGTATTATTGTATAAAGGAGAAAATCCGTGTTTGGTTATTTGCAGATTCAAAAGAGCGAACTGCTTGTTCGTGAATCCGAGGCTTATAAGGCTGTGTATTGCGGTCTTTGCAGGCAAATGGGTAAGGATTACTCCGTGTTTACAAGATTTACGCTAAGCTATGACTGCACATTTTATGCAATGCTTTTAATGTCGCTTAACCGTTCATGCAAAGGCTTTAAAGACGGCAGATGCACCTGTAATCCTCTTAAAAAATGCAAGTTTGCAACAGATTCCGGTGACGCATACAGAAAGGCTGCCGCATTTTCAATGATATCGGTTTATTATAAAATCATTGATGATATTCAGGACAGCGGATTTTTTAAAAAGCTGTTGTGCAGAATCATAAAGCCTTTCTTTTCTCATCAGAGGAAAAAGGCGGCTGATAAGTATCCCGATATGGACAAAGCAGTTTCTGATATGATGAAGATGCAGTATGATGCTGAACATTCGGAAAAGCCGTCTGTAGATATGTCGGCTCATCCAACGGCATTAATGCTCGCTGCTGTATTGTCGGCTGAGGCTCACGATGAAATTCAAAAAAGAGTTCTCTATGAATTCGGCTATCATATCGGCAGGTGGATTTATCTTGTCGATGCCGCAGATGATATAGAAAAAGATATCAAATCAAACGGATTTAATCCGTTTGTAAACAAGAAAACAGGTGAGGTAAAATCATCGGATTTTATAAAAGCGGTGCTGAATCAGTCACTTGCAAGGGCATATGATGCCTACAATCTTTTGAACTTTACCGATTTTAAGGGAATTTTAGATAATATGATGCTTTTGGGATTCCCTGCATCACAAAACAGAGTAACAAGCAAACTTGATACGGAGGTCAATAATGAATAATCCTTATGAGGTTCTCGGTGTGTCTGAAACAGCTACCGATGAAGAAGTAAAAGCAGCGTACAGAAACCTTGCTAAAAAATATCATCCCGATAACTACACCGACAGCCCTCTTGCGGATGTTGCGGAGCAGAAAATGAAGGAGATTAATGAGGCATACGATATGATTAATCAGATGCGTCAGAAGGGTAAGGGTACAGGTTCAACAGGCAGTTCGTCCTATAACGCAAATTCTTCAAGCTCACAGTTCTACAATGTAAGAATTTACATTCAGAGAGGACTTCTTGATCAGGCCGATCAGATTCTTGAAAACACAGCACAGTCAATGAGAACCGCAGAATGGCATTATCTCAAGGGCATGATTGCATACCGCAGAGGTTGGTCTGAACAGGCTTTTTCATATTTCACAACTGCGTGCAATATGGACCCCAACAACACGGAATACCGAGCCGCTCTTAACAATATGCAGAGCCAGAGAGCATACAACTACGGCGGTTATACTCAAACAAATCCTAACGCAACAGGCTCATCCTTCTGCGATGTTTGTGCAGGAATGATGTGTGCAAACTGCTTGTGTGATTGTTGCAGAATGGGATGTTAATATGAAGAAAAACGGTATCAAAAAGGGGACAATGCGTATTGCGGTTTGCGGAATTATTGCGGCGCTCTCACTCGTTTTTATGATGATGACATCTCTTGTTCCAATCGGAACATACGCTTTGCCCTGTCTTGCAGGAATTCTCATTTCCTGCATAGTTGTTGAATACGGCTATGGATGGGCAATCGGTGTGTTTTGTGTAACTGCCGTGCTTTCAACGCTCCTTGCCGGCGATAAAGAGGCTGTTATATATTTCATTGCACTTTTCGGCTATTATCCGATTTTAAAGGGTGCTTTTGAATTTAAAATCAAAAACAGGGCAGTTCAATACATACTTAAGTTTGCGGTATTTAATGTTGCCGCCATCGGTTCGTTCTTTGCCGCAACATGGCTGTTGTCAATTCCGACAGATGAATTTACCGTTTTCGGTTTTTATGTTCCGTGGGCATTTTTGATTGCCGGAAATATTTTCTTTTTGCTCTATGATTATGCAATTACCGTATTTGTTATGCAGTATGTTCGCAGATTAAGAGGTAAAATATTCGGTAATTTTCACAAGTAATTATAATTCAAAGAAGTTTTGAGAAGGTGGACTTAAATGAAAAAGCAAAAATTGTTTGTTCGCATAGTCTGCATAGCCCTTGTGGTTCTTATGGCAGTATCGGTAGGTGCTGTTGCAATAACTGCATTTTCGGCTAATGCGGCTCAATCAACCGAGGAGGTTTCCGCAAGCGTATCAGCAGGCGCATCAGGCTATATAAATGCGTCGTATGTAAATCTGAGAAGCGGTGCAGGCACGAATTATTCGGTTATAACCTGTATGGCAAAGAACACAAAATTTACTTTTGTTGACGGAAAGCTCTATAACTCAAAGTGGTACAAAATCAAGCTTAAATCAAATTCAAAGACAGGCTATGTTACAAAGGAATATGTTGCCGTAAGTTCTTCGACAACGGCATCAAGCGTAACAGGTTATGTTTCTGATGATTATGTAAATCTCAGAAGAGGAGCAGGCACAAATTATTCTGTTGTTGATTGCCTGAGAAAAAATACTAAGCTTACTTTTGTAAGCACTTCACTCTACAACTCCGCCTGGTATAAGGTTAAGGTTACTTCAACTGCTAAAACAGGTTACATAAAGAAAGACTATGTAAAAATGAACAGTTCAACCAAACCTGCAACAAAGGCAACACAACCTACAACAAAGGCAACACAACCCGCAACTCGGCCGACTGCGTCAGCGTCAACCGTAAGCGGTTATATAACAGACGATTATGTAAATCTCAGAAGCGGTGCCGGTACAAGATATTCTGTCGTTGATTGTATGAGAGTAAATACAAAGGTTACTTTTGTAAGCACAAAGCTTTATAACGGTGACTGGTATAATATTAAGCTTACATCAAATTCAAAAACAGGCTATGTAAAGAAAGACTATGTTAAGATGAACAGTCAGACACAGCCTACAACGACTCGGCCTACAACTGCAAAACCGTCAACAGGTTCATCTGTTAAACTTTCCGTATCAAGCAAATCAATTTTCACAGGCAACAGATTTGCAATTACTGCAACAGCGTCCGGAAGCGTTTCATGGTCAAGCTCAAATACAGGAGTTGCAACCGTTGACTCTCGTGGTATTGTAACAGCCAAGAAAGCAGGCTCTGCAACAATTACTGCGAAAAGCGGTTCACATTCTGCGACCTGCAAAATTACCGTAAAATCCGGCTCATCGGTAAATATATCCAACAGCAATGTAAATCTTCCGTGGCAGAAGTCAATGCTTTTGAAATCAAGCACAAGAGGCGTCACATGGTCAAGTTCAAATACAAAGATTGCAACAGTTAAGAACGGTGTAGTTGACACGGTAGGCAAGGGCTATGTAACAATCACTGCCTCAACATCATACGGTGCGGCAACCTGTCTTATACATGTTATGCCGAGGGAGAGTGTGCGTTTCTGCTATGCGTCACCAAACTCCGCTCCGCTTAATTCAAATGTAAGCTTTAAGGCTATTACCGACACAGGCAGGGTAGGCGTGTATTTTGTAGTTACAAACGGCTCAACCTCTTATAAGGTAACCGCAACAAGCAAGGTTAAAGACGGTAACTCCTATATTTGGACAGGTACACAAAAGCTTTCAAAATCAGGCAAATGGTCTGTTAAGGCATATTCTAAATTTAAAACCGAATCAAAGTATTACACCACGGCAGGCGGCGGTGAGGGCGAGGTGTTTGTAACCTCAACAACCAATAAAACCACCACAGCCTGTGCTGAGCGCAGAGCGAGTGATGAGGTAATCAAGCTTATTGCAAACTATGAGGGATTTCTCTCGAAAGTCACAGCAGACAGCATTACAACCGATCCTACACTCGGTTACGGCAAGGTTGTAATTTCAGGCGAACAGTTCTACAACAACATAACTTCAAATCAGGCATATGCTTATCTTTGCCAGACCGTGAACAAGGGCGGATATACCACCACAACAAATTCCTACCTTGTAAACAACGGCATAAAGTTCAATCAGCGACAGTTTGACGCACTTGTGTGCTTTGCATACAATGTAGGCAGCGGTGTGTTCTACAATGATTCCGAACTTCAGTCTGTTCTCTTGAACACAGGTTCAAGCGGTACTATCAAAGCAGGCGCTTCGGGTACGGTTACAGGTTCAGATGTAAACCTCAGAAGAGGTGCAGGAACTAACTACTCCGTTGTTACCCGTATGAACTACGGAACAAAACTTAAATTTGTTGACGGCAAGCGTTATAACACAAACTGGTATAAAGTTAAGCTTTCAAACGGCACAACAGGATATATTCACAAGGACTATGTTTCTGCTTCGGGCGGTTCAAGAGATTTGAATAATGTCAATAAGCAGAACCTTATTGATGCACTTTTGCAGTACCACCATGCGGCAGGTTCTTGCTATTGGGGACTTTTGTACAGAAGAGTTGACGAGGCGGAAACCTTCCTCTACGGCGATTATGACCGTGACGGTCAGCACAATTATCACAAATTCCATTTCTCATGTTACTCAAACCCGAGTTTCGGTATCTGATATTAATTTTTGCAAAGAAGGTCTTAAAATGAAAAAAATAGGTTTCATAGGCGCAGGCAATATGGCAACAGCCATTATAAAAGGTCTTATGGCACAAAACGACGGCAAGGCTGATTTTATCAATGTTTTTGATGTAAGCGAAGAAAAGTGTGCCGCTATGAAAAATATGGGTGCAAATGTAATGACATCTGCTGATGAAATAGCAAAGAACAGCTCAATTGTTGTTCTTGCAGTCAAGCCGCAGAATTATCCCGAAGTTCTTGAGTCCCTCAAAAACAGCATTACAACAGCCAAAACCGTAGTATCAATTGCCGCAGGCATATCTATTGCATATGTAAGAAAAGGTCTTGAGTGTGACTGCCCTGTTGTAAGGGTTATGCCTAATACGCCTCTCTTGCTCAAAAAGGGTGCAACAGCCCTTTGTCCGTCTGAGAATATCAGCGATGATGACAAAACAATCGTTTACAATATGTTTGCAGGCAGCGGTGTTTGCGAATATATTGACGAAAGCCATATGAATGAAATAATTGCGGTAAACGGCAGCAGCCCTGCTTATATTTATCTTTTTGCAAAGGCTATGGCTGATTACGCAAAGAATTGCGGAATCGACTATGACAAGGCCATGAACCTTGTCTGTGCAACTCTTGAGGGTTCGGCAGCAATGCTCCGTGACAGCGGTGAGCCTGTTGAAACACTCATTGACAGAGTTTGCTCAAAGGGAGGCACAACAATTGCCGCTATGGATAAGCTTAAAGAACACGGCTTCTATGAGGCTGTTCTTGACGGCATGGACGCTTGTACAAAGAGGGCAGAGGAGCTTGGCAAATAATTTTGCCTTAACATAAAATGAATACATTCCTCATATATTTTAACGGACAACCAATGAGAGGAATGTATTTTATGAAAAGCATTGTATTTTCTTTTAAAAAACGTTATCTTTTTCGCAGATCAAAGGGAATTTCACCGTCTGATGTCAGATTTTTTATAAGACGATATTCCGTGGTGCTTATCTTTGTTTCGGCTTTTCTTACCGGACTTGTTTTCGGTTCAATTTATGCATCAAAAGCCGATAAGCAAATGCTTGATTCCCTTGATTTTCTGTTTACTACAAATCTTGATGCAAGGCTCGGTCAGAATGCCGTCAGCACATTTTGTGCCTGCTTTGCATCTGATTTTATATTTCTCACAGTTGTATTCCTCTTGGGACTTGCACCGTGGGGAATACCGTTTTTGCCGTTTGTTTCAGCATTTAAAGGCTTTGGAACAGGACTTACTGCGGCATATCTTATTATTACATATTCACTTAAAGGAGCAGGTTTTTATCTGCTTGTTGTGTTGCCGGGAACATTTTTGTTCTGTCTGGCACTCGTAAAGCTGTCGGCATATGCTTTTGAAATTTCAAAACAGATGTTTTTCAGCTTAATCGGTCATTCTCATCAAACAAATTCTTTGAAAAATGAGGTGATTGATTTTTGTTCCCGATCTGTTTCGGCACTCATAATGACCTTTTGTTCAACCTTGCTGGACACGGCTTTGTGGTGCTTGTTTTCGGGAGCGTTCAATTTCTAATTTTGGAGGGCGCTATGGCATCGGAAAAGAACGCTGTAGCATTGACAGGGTTTTTCTCGTCATTGTTTCACAATTTACCACGACTTTTGCTAACGAATGTGCTTTTTGCATTGCCGTTTGCCGTAATATTCGGAATTTTCTTTTTGATTAATACCATTACGGGTCTTAATTCAATGTTTATATATTTTCTTACGATAATTCCGCTTTTTCCGTTTTATGCCGGCGTAACTCAGGTTACTTCTCATATGGTAAGGGGAGAGGAAAATGTTGATGTTTTCTCAAATTTCATAGGCGGAATAAAGGAAAATCTGCTTAGATTCCTCATACACGGCGTTGTGATGTATGCCGCTGTTTTTATCAGCTACTACTCAATTGTGCTTTATCTCGGACTCGGTTCAAAGAACGGAATGTTTTATGTTCCGCTTGTTATTTGTATTTTAATTGCAATTTTCTTTCTGTTTATGTTCTTCTATGTTCCGCCTATGACGGTTACTTTTGATATCAAGATGAAGGATATTTACAAAAACAGCGCACTTATGACAGTCGGTGAGCTTAAACACAATCTGTTTGCAGTTTTCGGAATTTTTATTTTATTCCTCGTTTGTGCAACAGTGCTTATGTGCAGTTTTACTCCGGTACTGCTCATCATTTTCACAATTGTTCTTGCATTGTTCATTGTTCCGTCAATTTTATCTTTTATAATCAATTCTGCAGTTTATAAGAATATGTATTCAATGATTGTTGACAAGGATTCAAAGAGCAAAACAATTGATAAGAAAATGGAGAACAGACGCAAAGGTCAGTTCCGTGATGATGAAGAGCCTGTCGTAGAAGATTATTCGGATCTTGAAATTGATGAATCGGCTGACGGTGATGAATTTATTTTCTATAACGGAAAAATGATGAAAAGAAGTTATCTTTTAAAGCTTAAAAAAGAGGCTGAAGAAAGGAAGAACGCAAAATGAGCGGTAAACACGCAGTTAAAAGTTCAAAAAAATCATTGATAATAATTATTTGTGTTGTTGTACTTGTTGCAGTAATTGCAGGTGCGGTTATCCTGTTTATGAATCTTTCGGGTAAAAATAATAATTCGGCAACAACAGTACCGACTGTGGCTGCTTCAACAACCATCGGTAATACAAACTTAACACAGAATGTTTCCGACTCTGTATCCGAAACCACACAGCCTGCAACCAAATCGGGTGAAGCTTCACAAGAGCCGACAGAACAGGGATACACAGCCGAAACATCTTCAAATGACAGTGAAATTGTTGTTCCGACAATCAGCGGAGAGAAGCAAAAGCCAAAATTCAGTGCAACTCTTATTCCGTACTATGCAAAAGATGAAAATTCTTCTGAAGAATATTCTTTGAGAGATCTTTTCGGCTCTGCTTATTCAGGCGGCGGATTTACTTTTAATGAGGACGGAACATTCATTGACGGAATCACAAGTGCCTCGGCAAATTCAGGTGCGTACATAGTTGAGGGCGACTCCGTTGTAATAACATATTCCAACGATAAAAATGTTATTGCTGCCGTAACCAAATGGAACGGTGATGTTCCTGCTGAAATTACCGTAAACTACGGCGGAATTATTGTATCCTTTAAGTAAAATATCGGTGATTAAATGAGTAAGAAATCTGTTAAAAAGCCTGACTATGCAAAATTTGAGGCTAACAGGGCTGTAAAAAAGAAGAATAAGAAAAAGAAAACAACAGCAATTATTTCATCGGTTATTGCTGCCTGCATATTTATCATTGCGGCAATCGTTGCCGTTAATGTGCTTTCACCGTCAGTAACCGCCGAGCTTACCTCATCTGCATGGGTTCCCGAAGGTGCTAAGAATGCGAGCGGTGATGAGGTTGAAATGAGTGAGGTTTACAACACAAATTACAGCGCTTATCAGGGTTCTATGTCATTTTCCGATGACGGCACTTTTACTTTATGGCTTTCGCCGGGAAGTCCGGATGACGGAACTCACAGCGGAAAATATACCGTGTCAGCTTCGGACAAAGTCAATTTGTCATTTGATGACGGAACAAATACTTCCGCCGCACTCACACAAAAGAACGGTAAAGTTTCGGCTGTTGTGCTTAAATATAACGACTATGAAATCACATTTGTAAAACAGTGAATACTTAAAACAAAAAAGATATACGGTAAAATTTTCTGCCGTATATCTTTTTTATTTTTCTATATTCCGTCAAACAGACTTAGCTGTTCGGTTTTGCTTTCAAACTTATGCAAATACGAAAACACATTTTCAATTCCGAACATAATTCCGTGATTTCTGCAAACTTCTGAAATCCTGTTCATCAGAACATTATTGTTACTGCTCGTAAGCTGATATGAATTTCCGTATGTATAAATGTATCGTTCCTTCATATTCGGAAAGTGTTTGTCAAGCCGGCTGTAAAAATATTCTCTGTCACCGTCACGCAGAGTAAGACCTATACCAAAGCATATTATTCCACGAACCTTTGCGTCAATGCAATACTTTAAAAGTCCGTCGATATTTTCTTTTGTATCATTTATAAACGGTAAAAACGGAGAAAACCACACAACACTCGGAATACCGTTTTCGTGAAATGCCTTGAGCGTTTCAAATCTTTCTTTAGTAACGGAAACATTCGGTTCAATTATTCTGCAAAGGCTTTCGTCTGCCGTTGTAAGCGTCATCTGTAACACAGCCTTGCTTTTATCGTTTATTTTCGTAAACAGGTCAATATCTCTCATAACAGATGCCGACTTTGTATGTACGGTTACACCGAATCCGTAGCGGTCGATTATTTCAAGACATCTTCGTGTCAGTTTCAGTTCTTTTTCAAGAGGAATGTACGGATCGCTCATCGCACCCGTACCAATCATACATTTTCTGCGTTTCCTTTTTAAAGCGTTTTCAAGCAATTCCGGGGCATTTTCTTTCACCTCAATATCTTCAAATCGGTGATTCATCTGATAGCATTTACTGCGTGCGTCACAATAAATGCATCCGTGTTGGCATCCTCTGTAAATGTTCATGCCGTTTGCGGCAGATAAAATTCCCTTTGCTTTGACCTTATGCATATAATCCTCCGCTTATTGTTTGGTATCGACAAACCACCTGTTTTCCTCCAAAAACAGGTATCGTTCTTTGCCGAGGATATGGCAGGTGTAGCGTATTCCCGCACCGCCTGCTTTGAGAGATGCCGCATACCGCACATCGGAAATTTTGTCAATGCGGTATCTCCTTCCGTCATCCCACACAATATATTCGGGGATAAGATCTCCGTCACAATCAAATGTGGCAGTAACTTTAACATACTTTTTCATAGCTTGTTACCTCCCTTAAAATCAGAGAAACATCTTTAATTTTTCGCCTAAGATGCATCGTTATCATAAATATCCGACAGGATGAATTGTATGATCCTCCTTTGGGTTAAAATCCGAAAGCTCCTTGTCATCAAGCAAAACGGCAGGGCGAACAGCATAATTGCCGAATCGCTTTTTTAATCTGTCAAGTGTTTTGTCAAGCTGTTCGTTCTGAATAAGTCGCTTTTCATCACGCAAAAGGCTCATCTGGTGCGGCTGATCATCGTGAATAAAATCCGTAACGCTTACCCCGATACTTCTAAGCGGCTTTTCCATTTTATAGCTTTTTTTGAAAAGCTCAATAGCCGTATTTGTTATATCCTTTGTAAGATTTGTGTGGATTTCCGTTGTGTGCTGTCGGTTGAATGACATCAGCTCGTTGTCACGAATCGTAATGCAAACCGTTTTTGCCATAAACCCCTGTTCACGCATTCTTCTGCAAACGCTGTCACACAAAACGAATATAACCTGTTTTACATCGTTAAAGGTTACCATATCTTTCGGAGTTGTGGTTGAGTTACCGATTGACTTTACCTCGCTGTTTTCGTTCATATGGGCAACAGGGGAAGAGTCATATCCGTTTGCAAAGCCGTAAATTAGGTCGCCCCATTTTCCAAGATATGACCGCAACAGTGTAACATCGGCAGTTGCAATATCTCCAATCGTATAAATGCCGATAGATTCAAGCTTTCTGCCCGTTGCTCTGCCAACATACAAAAGGTCTTTTGCAGGACAGTTCCACACAATATCTCTGTAATTTTTCCGTGTGATTTCCGTTATAGCGTCAGGCTTTTTATAGTCACTTCCGAATTTGGCAAAAATTTTATTAAAGCTGACTCCGATGCTTACGGTTATTCCGAGTTCCTGCTTTATACGGCGATTAATTTCGAGTGCAATCTCTTTGCCGCTCATATTCTTATTGTCGGTAACATCAAGCCATGCCTCGTCAAGTCCGAACGGCTCGATTTTGTCGGTGTATTCGCTGTAAATTCTTCTCGCCATTTTTGAAAATCGCTTGTATAAATCAAAGTGGGGAGGAACGGTTATGAGGTCGGGACATTTCTGTTTTGCCTGCCAGATTGCCTCGCCTGTTTTTATATTATACTTCTTCGCAATCTCATTTTTAGCAAGAATAATTCCGTGCCGATTTTCCGCATCACCGCTCACGGCAACAGGTTTGTTTCTGATTTCGGGATGATGCAAACACTCAACGCTCGCATAAAATCCGTTGCAGTCGCTGTGAAGAATAACCCTGTCTTTTTTTATTTGCTTTTGTCAACGGCACAATTAATATTCACAACGCATCACCTCGAACATTTGTTTTTACTTAATTATAGAACAAGTGTTCTATAAAGTCAAGCGTAATTTTGTCGCTTGCGGCAAAAGAATCGGTGTATAATTTTGTTTGACTAAATAAATTTTTTAATGTCCAAAAATTTATTCTTGTAATTATTGACAAATATTGTTGAAAGTGATATTATGAGAATCAAATAAGATATCTCTATCTTATTTGATGTAATAAATTTATAACGAATTTATTGTATGGTCGTGAGTTTATTTTTTGCTTTTTTGAAAGGAGATTATTATGAGTATTAAAAAAATAAGTGCTTTATTACTTGCTGTATTATTAATTGCAAGCACCGCCGTTTTTTCTGTTTCAGCGGTGTCACAAAGTTATTCGTATATTTATAATTATGCGTTAAAAGTAAAGATGGATATTTCATCTACCGGTAAAAAGCCGTATGCATATTACTATTATGACCATAGTTATAAGTTGGCGGAAGAAATTTTATCTTTATCGGAAGAAACGGAAAGTATAGAATTACAAAATAAATATGATGAATTAAAGGATTTTTATGAGAATCCGTGGATAAGCCCAAGTGGTGCCGGCTATACTTGCTATTATGCTGTTAATGAGAAAAACGATAATAACTGGTACTCTGACGAAATTTGGAATACATTTGTTGAAAAAAGAGAAAAGCTTTTTAATGCCCTTAGTGTTAATAATCCGAATTTTGAACTTAAAGAGTATGGCGAGGGAATTTTAGATAAAGATTATACTATTAAACAACAGAAATACATAAGTGAATGTTTCTATGAATTATTGGAAGTTTTTAATACAATGACCTGTCAGAATATTGTTCTCGGTGATGTTAACGGTGACGGAGTTGTTAATGTATTAGATGTTACGCTTGTTCAAAAATATATAGTAGGTGTGGTTGATTTTAACTGTGCACAGAAGTTGAGAGCAAGAGTGAATTGGAATGCCTTTCCCATAACTGTCAAAGAGAGCACTACCATACAGAAATATATTGTCGGTTATACAGATGTATATTTCTATACCGGTGGAATCGTTGAAAATGAAAGCGATTTTGCAACATCTTTGGATAACTGGGAGATTTGTTCTCAGTGGTAATTAAAGTTATATCAAAAAAGACTTCGTACTCTGTTGCGAAGTCTTTTTCTGTTTTAACATAACATTACGATTGATTACAGCTGTGTAACTGTCATTTACAAAAACGAGATATTGTGGTAGAATTTACAATGTTAAATTATGTAAAAGTGTCGGATATTACAGATGTTTGTCCGAAAGCTATTTTGTATCGGAGGTTTTATTGATGGAAGCTTACAAAAAGGAATTCATTGAATTTATGGTTGATTGTCAGGTTCTCAAATTTGGCGATTTTGTTACAAAGAGCGGAAGAAAAACTCCTTTCTTCGTAAACACAGGTTTCTACAGAACAGGCGCCCAGCTCCGCCGTCTCGGTCAGTATTATGCAGAGGCTGTCAACAGCAAGTTCGGTCTTGATTTTGATGTTCTTTTCGGACCTGCATACAAGGGCATTCCGCTTTCTGTTGCCGCAACTATCGCAATCAGTGAAAAATACGGTCAGGATATCCGTTATTGCTCAAACAGAAAAGAAGTTAAGGATCACGGCGACAAGGGTATTCTTCTCGGCAGTCCTATCAATGACGGTGACAGGGTTGTTATCATCGAAGATGTTACAACAGCAGGCACTTCAATTGAAGAAACTCTCCCGATTATCAAGGCTCAGGGCGATGTAAACCCAATCGGTCTTGTTGTTTCCGTTGACCGTATGGAGCGTGGCAAGGGTACAAAGAGCGCACTTTCTGAGATTGAAGAAAAGTACGGCCTTAAAACAACTGCAATCGTAACAATGGCAGAGGTTGTTGAACACCTTTACAACAAGGAATACAAGGGCAAGGTTATTATTGACGACAAGCTCAAAGCCGCTATTGACGCTTACTATGAGCAGTACGGTGTAAAGGAATAACAGCCTTTAATTATTAATATTAATCAGTCGGGGCGGTTTTATCCGCCCCCAAAGTTTGAAAAAACTTATTTTGCGGTGGGGATAATATGGCACGGACAACCGATAACGAACACAGCGGTCATCGTGAAAGAATGCGTAAAAAGTTCATAGAAAACGGCTTTGATGTGTTTGAAACACATGAGGCTCTTGAAATGTTCCTTTACTATGCTATTCCGAGAAAGGATACAAATCCTCTTGCACATCGTCTGCTTGACCGTTATATCACTGTCGGCGGGGTGTGTGACGCTCCGATTGACGAGCTTATGAAGGAATTCGGTCTGTCTGAAAATGCCGCCGCATTGCTCAAAATGTTGCCCGAAATGGCAAGACTTTATACCGAATCAAAGATGTCACATGATAATATCATCGACTATGAAAATCTCGGTAAAATATTTAAAGCAAAATTTATCGGTCGAACAAACGAATGTGTCGCTCTCATGCTCGGTGATGCAAAGGGCAAGATGATTTATTTTGATATAATTTCAAAAGGTTCACTCAATTCATCCGATATGCCCGTCAGAAAAATTGTTGATTTGTCACTTCGTCACAATGCCAAAACTGCGTTTATAGCACATAATCATCCCAGCGGAACGGCTCTGCCTTCGGGAAGCGACCTTGACACAACAATAGTTTTGAAGAGTACGCTTGCAACTGTCGGAGTTGAACTTATCGACCATTTCATAATAACCGATGATGATTATGTTTCTCTCCGTGAAAGCAGGCTTGCGGGGAACATCTTCTATTATGAAAAGCAATAATGCTCTTTAAAAGAAACATTTGACAATTTAAAACATCTGTTCTATAATTAAAATCGAAATTTTGTTCGGATATGTTTTCTGTTACAGGACTTTTGTAATAAAGAGCCTTGTAACAGGAAACATAATAAAAAATCCGTATTTGGAATGTGATGTGTATTATGGAATTTAAACTTCATTCAAAATATCAGCCGACAGGTGACCAGCCGCAGACTATCGAAAAGCTTGTAAATAGTATAAATGCAGGCAACCGTGAACAGACGCTCCTCGGTGTAACGGGTTCTGGTAAAACTTTTACAATGGCAAATGTTATTCAGAGGGTTCAAAGACCGACACTTGTGCTTGCACACAATAAAACTCTTGCGGCTCAGCTTTGCAGTGAGTTCAAAGAGTTCTTTCCGGAAAATGCGGTTGAATATTTTGTGTCATACTACGATTACTATCAGCCTGAGGCATATGTTGCACAGACGGATACTTATATTGAAAAAGACAGTTCAATCAATGATGAGATTGATAAACTCCGCCACAGCGCAACGCTTGCACTTTCCGAAAGACGAGATGTAATTATTGTTGCCTCGGTTTCTTGCATATACAGCCTGGGCGATCCTATTGACTACCGAAATATGGTAATCTCACTTCGTCCCGGAATGGAAAAGTCCCGTGATGAGCTTGTAAAAAAGCTTGTTGAACTGCAGTATGAACGCAATGATGTAAGCTTTACCCGTAATAAATTCAGGGTTCGTGGTGATGTGGTTGAAATTTTCCCTGCCGCATCAAACGATTCTATAATCCGTGTCGAATTTTTCGGAGATGAAATTGACAGAATTTCCGAAATCAATCCGCTTACGGGCGAACTCAAAGCAATTCTGAAACATGCCGCAATCTATCCTGCGTCACACTACATTGTGTCGGGAGATAAGATGAAAAAGGCTCTTGCGGAAATTGACAGGGAGCTTGAGGAAAGACTTGCATATTTTCGTGAAAACGGAAAGCTCCTTGAGGCACAACGACTTGAACAGCGTACAAGGTACGATATGGAAATGTTGCAGGAAATCGGATTTTGTACGGGTATCGAGAACTATTCAAGAATAATGTCGGGCAGAGCGCCGGGCTCATCACCGTACACGCTTTTAAGCTATTTTCCCGATGATTTTCTGCTCTTTGTCGATGAGTCCCATGTAACGCTTCCACAGGTACGGGGAATGTTTGCGGGTGACTATGCAAGAAAAAAGAGCCTTATTGACTACGGTTTCAGACTTCCGTCTGCACTTGATAACCGTCCGCTCAACTTTGACGAATTCTATTCAAAAATAAATCAGGCTGTTTATGTAAGCGCAACGCCGGGCGATTTTGAGCTTGAAAAATCGGCTGTTGTTGCAGAGCAGATTATCAGACCTACAGGACTTCTTGATCCTGAAATTTCGGTAAGACCTACCGAAGGTCAGCTTGACGACCTTGTGTCAGAAATCAATATCCGTACAGCCAAAAATCAAAGAACCCTTGTCACAACCCTTACCAAGAAAATGGCGGAAGACCTTACCGCATATCTTGAAAAGCTGGGTATCAGGGTTCGTTATATGCACCATGACATTGACACCGTTGAAAGAATGGAGATTGTCCGTGATTTAAGACTCGGAGAATTTGATGTTCTTGTCGGAATCAACCTTCTGCGTGAAGGACTTGATATTCCCGAGGTTTCTCTTGTTGCCGTACTTGACGCCGACAAAGAGGGATTTCTCCGTTCAACCCGTTCGCTTATTCAGATTGCCGGCAGAGCCGCACGAAACAGCGAGGGTACGGTTATTATGTATGCCGACAGCGTAACACCGTCAATGAAGGTTGCAATAACCGAAACACAGCGCCGCCGTGAAATTCAGAATAAATATAATGTTGAACACGGCATCGTTCCAAAGACTATTGTCAAAAAGGTCAGCGATATACTTGAAATTTCTACTCACGATGACAGTGAATTTAAAAATACAAAAAAGCTTTCAAAGGCACAAAAACAACAGTTGATAGAAAAACTGACAAAGGAAATGAAAGCTGCCGCAAAGTTGCTTGAATTTGAACACGCCGCATATCTGCGTGACAAAATCAAAAAACTGCGTGGTGAAAAATGATAAAGGAAGAGTAAAATGCCAAGAAAGAAAACCACCGATTATGATAATACCAGTATCACAACGCTAAAGGGTGCCGACCGTGTCCGCAAGCGTCCTGCCGTAATTTTCGGTTCGGACGGTATTGACGGCTGTCAGCACTCCGTGTTTGAGATTCTCAAACTCAATAGACGAGGCGAGAGAGGGTTACGGTAAAAAAATCACAGTTACACGCTATTCCGACGGCTCAATTGAGGTTGAAGATCACGGCAGAGGAATTCCCGTTGACTACAACGAAAACGAAAAGCGCTACAACTGGGAACTGGTTTTCTGCGAACTCTATGCCGGCGGTAAGTATAATAACAACGAGGGTGAAAGCTACGAATTTTCCCTTGGTATGAACGGCCTCGGTCTTTGTTCAACCCAGTACAGCTCCGAGTATATGGATGTTGATATCCGCCGTGACGGCTACCGATACACTCTCCGTTTTGAAAAATTGTCGGCAAGCTCAAAAAAGAGCCGTACAGCAAAAAGGATACGGGTACAAAAATTCATTGGAAACCCGACCTCGAAGTCTTTACGGATATCGACATTCAGCCCGAATATTTTCTTGACATAATGAAAAGACAGGCTATTGTCAACGCAGGAATTGAATTTGTTTTCCGCAATCAAAACGGCAAAAGCTTTGATACAACAAGCTATAACTATGTAAACGGTATTGTTGACCATGTTGCCGAGGTAGTCGGTGAAAACGGACTCAGCTCAATTCAGCATTGGGAAACCGAGGTTAAAACCCGTGACCGTGACGATAAGCCCGAATATAAGTGCAAAATGGATATCTCGGTTGCATTTTCAAATAAAGTGCATCTCACCGAATACTACCACAACTCGAGTTGGCTTGAACACGGCGGCGCTCCCGATAAGGCGGTGCGGAATGCCTTCGTTTACCAGATTGACAGCTACTTAAAACAGAATAATAAATATAACAAAACCGAAAGCAAAATCAAGTATGACGATGTTGAGGACAGCCTTGTGTGCGTTATTTCGTCTTTTTCAAGTGTTTCATCATATGAAAACCAGACCAAAAAGGCGGTTACAAACAAGGGTATTCAGGACGCTATGACTGCATTTCTCCGTCAAAGTCTTGAAGTCTATTTTATTGAAAATCCGCTTGAGGCAGAAAAAATCTGCGAACAGGTGCTTATCAATAAGCGCAGCCGTGAAAATGCTGAGAAAACACGACTTAACATAAAGAAAAAGCTTTCGGGCAATCTTGACATAACAAACCGTGTTGCAAAATTTGTCGATTGCAGAAGTAAAGACACGGAACAGCGTGAACTGTTCATAGTAGAGGGTGACTCTGCTCTCGGTGCCTGTAAACAGGCAAGAAACCCCGATTTTCAGGCAATTATGCCAATCAGAGGTAAAATACTTAACTGTCTGAAAGCCGACTACGATAAGATTTTTAAGAGCGAAATCATTACCGATTTGCTCAAGGTTCTCGGTTGCGGTGTTGAGGTTAAGTCAAAAGCAAACAAGAATCTTTCAAGCTTTGATATGAACGCACTTCGCTGGAGCAAAATTATTCTCTGCACCGATGCCGATGTTGACGGCTTCCAGATCAGAACTCTTTTACTTACCATGCTTTACAGACTTACACCTACACTCATTGAAGAAGGCAAGGTGTTTATTGCCGAATCGCCTCTTTATGAAATTACATCCAAAAACGATGTTTATTTTGCATACGATGAGGCTGAAAAGGATAAGTTCATTGAACAGCTCGGCAAGGAGAAATTCACAATTCAGCGTTCAAAAGGTCTTGGCGAAAACGAACCCGATATGATGAACCTTACCACAATGAACCCCGAGTCACGCAGACTTATCAAGGTTCTTCCTGCCGATGCAGAACAGACAGCGGAAATTTTTGATGTTCTTCTCGGTGACAATCTTCAGGGAAGAAAAGATTATATAGTAGAACACGGCAACGAATATATTGACCAGCTTGATGTAAGCTGATTGGAGGTGGAAATAAATGGCGAAAAAATCTTCAAAGACTCCCCGCAGAACTTCACCGTCAAAAACTCACGGTGTAATCAACGGTGCGGGTGAAGTAGTGGAACAGCCAATCGTTTCCACTATCAGAGAGAACTATATGCCGTATGCAATGAGCGTAATTCTCTCCCGTGCAATTCCCGAAATAGACGGATTCAAGCCGTCGCACAGAAAGCTCCTGTATATGATGTACAAAATGGGACTTCTGAACGGCGGAAGAACAAAATCGGCAAACATTGTCGGTGCAACAATGAAGCTCAATCCTCACGGCGACTCTGCAATTTATGACACAATGGTTCGTCTTTCAAGGGGCTATGAGGCACTTTTGCATCCGTATGTAGATTCAAAAGGTAATTTCGGTAAATTCTACAGCCGTGACATGGCGTGGGCGGCATCCCGTTATACTGAGGCAAAGCTTGACGCAATCTGCAACGAGCTGTTTCGTGATATAGACAAAGATACCGTAGATTTTGTAGATAACTATGATAATACAATGAAAGAACCGTCACTTTTGCCGGTTGCATTTCCGTCTGTACTTGTAAACGCAAACACAGGTATTGCCGTTGGTATGGCGTCAAATATCTGTTCATTCAATCTGCGTGAAATCTGCGAAACAACAGCGGCACTTATCCGTGATCCCGACCATGATATAAAATCAACTCTGCCGGCTCCTGATTTTACAGGCGGTTGTCAGATTATCTATGATGAAAATGTCATCAATCAAGTCTATGAAACTGGCAGAGGAAGTATCAAACTCCGTGCAAAGTATGTCTATGACAAGTCTGCAAACTGTATAGATATCCTTTCAATCCCGGCTACAACAACTTGTGAGGTTATCATTGAAAAGGTAATCGACCTTGTAAAGCAGGGTAAAGTCAAGGAAATTTCCGATATTCGTGACGAAACAGGTATTGACGGACTTAAAATTACAATTGACCTCAAGCGTGGCATTGATGCCGACAAGCTTATGACAAAGCTTTACCGTTTTACAACACTCGAAGATTCCTATGCCTGCAACTTCAATGTGCTTATTGCAGGTGTTCCGAGAGTTCTCGGTGTAAAGGCGTTGCTTGAAGAATGGATTGCTTTCAGAATTGAGTGCGTCAGAAGAAGAACATATTTTGACCGCAACAAAAAAGCTGACAAGCTTCATCTTTTAAGAGGTCTTGAAAAAATTCTTCTCGATATTGACAAGGCGGTAAAGATTGTCCGTGAAACCGATGAAGAATCCGAGGTTGTGCCAAACCTTATGATAGGATTCGGAATTGACGAAATACAGGCTGAATATGTTGCCGAAATAAAACTTCGTCATCTTAACCGTGAATACATTTTAAAGCGTACAAAAGACCTTGAAGACCTTGAAAAAGAGATTGCCGAGCTTGACGAAATTTTAAAAAGCAAGGCAAGAATCAAGACAATCATTGTCAAAGAACTCAAATCAATTGCCGAGAAATACGGTCAGCCGAGAAAGAGTATCATAATCTATGACGATGTTGCAAGGTATGAGGAAGAGACAGTCGAGGTTCCCGATTATCCTGTTAATCTTTTCTTTACAAAAGAGGGATATTTCAAGAAGATTACTCCGCAGTCGCTCAGAATGAGCGGTGAACAAAAGCTCAAAGACGGTGACGAAATTATTCAGGAGCTTGAGTTCACAAACAACTGCGACCTTTTGTTCTTTACAGACAAGTGTCAGGTGTATAAGGCAAAGGCTGACGATTTTGCACAGACAAAGGCAAGCGTCCTCGGTGACTATGTTGCCGCAAAGCTTGGCTTTGATGAAGGCGAAAATGCTGTGAAAATGGTTGTTACAAAAGATTACAAGGGTATGCTGCTCTTTGCTTTTGAAAACGGCAAGGCTGCAAAAGTTCCGCTTGAATCCTACGCAACAAAGACTAACCGTAAAAAGCTCACGGGCGCATATTCCGACAAATCTCCGCTTGTCGGACTTCTCTATTTGCCTGAGGACGAAGAGGTACTCTTCAAGGCGTCATCGGGAAATATGCTCCTTGTTCACACGGGTGCACTCGCTCTCAAAACAACCCGTTCAACACAGGGTGTTGCCGTTCTCAAGCCCAAAAAAGGTCACAGACTTTTCAGCATAGAACGCTATAAAGACGGTACTTTTACAAATCCAAAGCGTTACAGAACAAGTTCACTTCCTGCAAGAGGTGCGTTGCCCGTGAACGATGATTCAAAAGACGAACAGCTTTCGCTGATTTGATTTTGAAAAAATTAATAAAAATCTTGTAATATCTCTTGAAAAAGCTGTGTTTATGTGGTATTATAAAACAGTTATTAAAGCAGAATTTGTTTTATTCGTATTTATTAAATGAAAGGAAGATAAAAATGAGCATTTGGGGCATTGTTTTAGGCGTATTGCTCGCAATCGTATCTGTTGCCATTATCGTTGTAATTATCCTTCAGGAGGGTAATCAGCAGGGTATCGGTGCTGTAACAGGTGTTGCCGATTCTTATTTCTCAAAGAATAAGGCTCGTTCGATTGATGCGTTCCTCTCACGCTGGACAAAAGTTTTTGCTGCAATATTCGTAATTTTTGTAATTGCACTTAATGTGCTTTCAAAGTTCGGTATACTGTAAGCATATTAACTTAATAATCAGCATAAAATTAACCGTCAGGGCAATCCTCTGGCGGTTTTACTTTTTATATGGAGTTGTTAAAAATGCCTTGGTGGGGAATATGTCTGATTATTTTTGTAACATTTATAACTTTTGCAATCTTGCACTTTCTCGGCAAAAACAAGCATCCGTTCAAACGCTCTCTGCTTTCAATGACTTTGGGAGCGGCAACATTGTTTGCGGTCAATCTGACAGGAGCTTTTACAGGCGTAACTTTGCCCATAAGCCTTTTATCACTTTTGGTATCAATAATAGGAGGAATACCCGGAGTAACGCTTATGCTCGGTCTTAATCTTTTTTTCTGAATAATCACAGAAGGGGCGGTCACATCGACAGCCCCTTAATTGTTTGTATGAAATTTTATACAATGCCGTAAAGTTCCTCAAGAGCCTCACCGACGGTTTCTTTGTCTTTGGTCAGGAGTGCAAGCATAATTTTGTACGCTTTTTTAGGATTGTCAAGAAAATTTTTTTTGAGAATAAGAGCCTGTTCCATTTCGGGAGCATAAACATCAAGCTTCATCAAATCCATATCACCGCCGGATACAGAACATTTAACAGTAAATCCGTTTGAACTTTTTACAATATCAACCTTGTTTTCAATCTCATTTTTCTTTACGGCAAGGAGCTTAACCGCACAAGCGTATGCCTTTTCTTTGATAGAGTACGCAAGAATGCTGTCAAGCTGTTTTGCAATTTCAACACCGTTTTCCGTGAGCGCATATGTTTTGTGTTCATCATCGGCAGGCACAAGGTTACCGTTTGTAACAAGGTCGTCAAAGGCGGAACTTGTTTCAAAATAATTGGCAAGTCCCTGCTTTAGAATTGCCTGTATGACAATTCCTTTGTCTATATTTTCTTTTACAGAATTATACAAATAACATATCAAGGTTTTAATTTCGTTTTTGCTTCTCATTCCACCGGGATTAATACCCTCGTCAAATGTATCGAAAGCCATAAAATCACCTGCTTTTGCTGATAGATTCGTAGTGACAGCTTAATTTGTGCAAAAATAACTTAAATTATATCTGTCTATTGTTATTATAGCACATTATCTTCACAAAAGCAAAGAGGTTGTGCGTATTTATTTTATTCATTATTAAGCAAATTTGCAAGAGTTACACTGTCAAGGTAATTATTGATTAAATTGTCAAGCTGTTGCCAGATAGGATGTGAGGGACACGATTCCATATGATTGCAATGTTCGTGAGTTTTTGAAGTGCATGGGACAGACGCAAGGTCGCCTTCCGTAAGCCTGAGAATTTCACCGAGTGAATAATCTTTTGGTTCTTTGGTCAGCTTATAGCCGCCACCCTTTCCTTTTACGCCCTCAAGCAGATTGCGGTCAACAAGGGTTTTGAGTATGCCTTCCATATATTTTTTGGAAATATTCTGTCTTTCTGCAATTTCTTTGAGCGGAATATATCTGTTCTGCCCGTTTTTTGCCAGATCGACAAGCACATACAGCGTGTAACGACCTTTACTTGAAATCAGCATAAAATTATCCCCTTTTGGCAAGGCTTGCATATTTTGTAAGCCTGTTTTGCTTATATACCTTGATTATATACAAAAAATGATAAAAATGCAATACCAACCCATTGACAAAATGGGTTGAAAAGGTTATATTTTAATTATCCACTCCTTTGGTGGGTTGATAATATAACAAGGTGGGATTATGAAATGGCAGACAAATTACTTGATGTAAACGGTTTGACTGTAAGTGTAGAGGAAAAGGAAATTCTGCACGATATAAATCTTAGTATAAACAAAGGTGAAACGCATGTGCTTATGGGACCAAACGGTGCAGGCAAGTCAACGCTCGGATTTGCACTTATGGGCAGTCCTAAGTATACGCTTAATTCAGGCGAAATACTTTTTAACGGAAAAAACATTAACGATGAAACACCCGATAAAAGGTCAAAGGACGGAATTTTTCTTTCATTCCAAAGTCCTCTTGAAGTTCCGGGGCTTTCACTTTCATCATTTATTCGTAACGCTCTTGAAAAGAACCGTGGCAAAAGAATCCGCCTTTGGGACTTTAAAAAAGAGCTCAGACAGGCAATGGAGCTTTTGCAGATGGATCCGTCATATTCCGAGCGTGATCTGAATGTAGGTTTTTCGGGCGGTGAAAAGAAAAAAGCAGAAATTTTGCAGATGCTTTTACTCAATCCAAAGCTTGCAATTCTTGACGAAACAGACTCGGGTCTTGATGTTGATGCGGTTCGCACAGTTTCAAAGGGTGTTGAACACTATCAGAAAAACCGTGACGGTGCATTGCTCATCATCACACACAGCACAGGTATTCTCGAATCTCTCAAAGTTGATTATACCCATATTATGGTAAACGGCCATATAGTTAAAACAGGCGACGCATCGTTGATTGATGAAATCAATGAACACGGTTTTGAGAAGTATCTTGAACTTTATGCAGAAAAGTTCTGACGGAGGTATTAAGATGAAAGAACATATGTCGATGATGTTGACAGAAGTGTCTACGATATCAAAGACGAAGAAAATGATGCCTACCGTATCAAATCAGGTCTTGATGCCTCAATTGTAGAAAAAATTTCAAAGGAAAAGAACGATCCCGTGTGGATGCAGAATTTCCGTTTGCAGTCACTTCAAATTTATAATGAACTCAAAGTTCCAAACTGGGGACCGCCCATTGACGGACTTAATATGGACAATATTGCAACCTATGTTCGTCCGAACACAAGGATGACCGCAAAATGGTCGGAAGTCCCCGAAGATATCAAGAATACATTTGAAAGACTCGGTATTCCTCAGGCAGAGAGAAAGTCCCTTGCAGGTGTCGGAGCGCAGTATGATTCCGAGCTTGTGTACCACAATGTTCGTGAAGAGGTTGCCGCACAGGGCGTAGTATATACCGATATGGAGAGTGCGTTAAAGGGCGAATATGCCGACATGGTAAAAAAATATTTTATGAAACTTGTCCGTCCGAATGACCACAAATTTGCCGCACTTCACGGTGCAGTATGGTCAGGAGGTTCGTTTGTGTATGTTCCGCCGGGAGTATCGGTAGAAATTCCGTTGCAGTCATATTTCAGACTTAATGCACCCGGTGCAGGTCAGTTTGAACACACGCTCATTATCGTTGACGAGGGTGCAGACCTGCATTTTATAGAGGGTTGTTCTGCTCCGAAATATAACATAGCAAATCTTCACGCAGGATGCGTTGAGCTTTTTGTAAAGAAAAATGCAAGACTCAGATATTCAACAATTGAGAACTGGTCAAAAAATATGTACAACCTTAACACCAAAAGAGCACTTGTTGAAGATGGCGGTACTATGGAATGGGTATCGGGTTCATTCGGTTCTCATGTGTCGTATCTTTATCCGATGACAATTTTAAAAGGCGACCGTTCAAGAATGGAGTTTACGGGCATTACATTTGCAGGCAAGGGACAGAACCTTGATACAGGCGCAAAAGTAGTTCATATCGGCAAAGAAACATCTTCGTTTATGAACACAAGGTCAATTTCAAAAGACGGCGGTATCAGCACATTCAGAAGCTCTGTTGTTGTAAACAAATCTGCCGAAAATGCAAAATCTGCCGTTTCATGTCAGTCACTTATGCTTGATTCAAAGTCACGCTCAGATACTATTCCTGTAATGGATATCAGAACTCCGCACGCAGATATCGGTCATGAGGCGAAAATAGGCAGAATCAGCGATGAGGCTGTATTCTACCTCATGTCAAGAGGTCTTAGTGAAGAGGATGCAAGGGCGATGATAGTCAGCGGTTTTGCAGACAATGTGTCAAAGGAACTTCCGCTTGAATATGCGGTTGAAATGAACAATCTCATTCAACTTGAGATGAAGGGCAGTATCGGATAAGGAGGACATTATGGTTGATAATAAAGACTTAACAGTGAACTTTCTTCCGTCACCCACTTGGAACCGATTGGGAGTGAATCAGGCAAAAATCCGAAGCGTTCCCGTTGACGGTTGGAACAGTATTCCTGTTCAAAAAGAAATAATCGAAAAATATACAAATATTTCAGATTCAAAAATCCGGGATTCATTTGCAAATATTCAGACAGGTATGGGCGAGGAGATTGACGAAATCTCAAAAATATCACAGTCTGAAAAAATCAGAATATCGGCTGATAAAACAAAAAGCGAAAAGCTGTTTTTTAATTGCAAAAACGGTGAAAACGCTTTTGCAGACATAGAATTATACGCTCCCGAAAACACAGAACTTACTGTGTTTATGACAATGCAGTCAGCGTGGAATGCAAACGGTATTTGTGCCGTAAGAACGAAATTTAAAGCTGAAAAAGGCGCAAAAATCAGACTCGTACAGCTTAATCTCCTTTCGCAAAATTTCCGCTTTATAAACGATGTCGGTGCAGAATGTGAAGATAATGCAGCCGCAGAGATATTACAGCTTTTCATCGGCGGAAATGAAACCTATACAGGCACAAAGACAACGCTTTTGGGCAGACAGAGCAATCTTGACCTCAATGTCGGCTACTATTGCAAGGACGAGCAGTTGCTTGATATGAACTATGTTGCCGAGCATATCGGCAAAAAGACCGTCAGCTCAATGAATGCCGGCGGTGTCTTGAGAGATAAAGCACATAAATTATTCCGTGGTACAATTGACTTCCCACTTGGCTCATCGGGTGCAAAAGGTGACGAGAACGAAGATGTTCTAATTTTAGGCGAAGATGTAATCAATCAGACCGTACCGCTCATTCTTTGTGCGGAAGAGGATGTTGAGGGCAACCACGGTGCGTCAATCGGCAGACCGTCCGATGATGTGCTTTTCTATCTTGCAAGCAGAGGTCTTGACGAAGAAGAGGCTTGTAACCTTATGGCTCGTGCAAAGCTTGACGCTTTATGCTCAAAAATCGGTGATGAAGAGCTTGAAACGCTTGCAAAATCCTGTCTGGAGGAGGTTACAGGCTATGCAAATGAAAAACTTTAAGGAAGATTTTCCGCTTTTGCGAGAAAATCCTGTAGTCTATCTCGACAGTGCCGCAACTGCTCAAAGACCTGAATCAGTTATAAATTCGGAAATGGAGTTCTACAAAAAATGCAATGCAAATCCTTTGCGTGGACTTTATGATTTGGGTTTCAAAGCTACAGAATGTTATGAGCAATCCCGTGAAACAGTCAGAAAATTCATTAATGCAAGGTCAGAGCGTGAAATAATATTTACACGCAATGCAACCGAAAGCCTCAATCTTGTTGCCTACAGCTACGGAATGAATTTCCTAAAAAAAGGTGACGAAATTCTTGTCACTGTAATGGAACACCACAGCAACCAGTTGCCATGGAGAGTTGTTGCAGAAAAAACGGGCGCAGCGGTAAAGTACATTGAATGCAACCCTGACGGCACAATTACCGAAGAACAGCTGAAACAGGCTTTTTCGGAGCGTACAAGGCTTGTGGCAGTAATTCACATATCAAATGTACTCGGTTGCAAAACTCCCATAAAGCGTATCACAGAGCTTGCAAAGGAATGCGGTGCAGTTGTCGTGCTTGACGCATCACAGAGCGTTCCGCACATTCCCGTTGATGTTCAGTCGCTTGATGTAGATTTTCTTGCATTTTCCGGTCACAAACTTATGGCACCCTTCGGAATCGGTGTATTGTACGGCAGAGAAAGCCTTCTTGAAAAAATGCCGCCGTTTTTAACAGGCGGTGAGATGATTGATTCCGTTACAAGGGACAAGGTTATCTATTCCGATTTACCGCATAAATTCGAGGCAGGAACGGTAAATGCGGCTGGCGCATGGGGGTTGAAAACCGCAATTGAATATATTCAAAATATTGGTTTTGATACAATCGGCGGTATTGAAGAAGAGCTTACCAAAAGAGCCTTTGACGGACTTATGAAAATTCCTCACATCAATATTCAGGGAAGTAACAACCCGAAAGAGCATTGCGGAATTATCAGCTTTACAATTGACGGAGTTCATCCGCATGATGTCAGCAGTATTCTTGACGCTGACGGTATTGCAGTCCGTGCAGGACACCATTGCGCACAGCCTTTGATGGAATTTTTAGGCATTCCGTCAACAACAAGGGCAAGCATTTATTTCTACAATACGAAAGATGACATTGATGCGTTTTTGAACAGCGTGTCATCTGTCAGAAGGAGAATGGGATATGGAAAATAACAGAAGCTTTTACAATGAAATCCTGACCGATCACAATCTTCATCCAATGCACAAACATCCGCTTGATACGGCAACGGCAAGCCTTGAGGGTGTGAATCCAAGCTGCGGTGATGACATTGTGCTTAATCTTAATATCAAAGACGGTGTGATTACAGACGGTTCGTTTACAGGTGACGGCTGTGCAATTTCCCAGGCGTCAGCCGATATTATGCTTGATTTGATTATCGGCAAAACAGTTGATGAAGCCGAACATCTGAAAGATATTTTCCTTAAAATGATTCAAGGCAAAGCAACTGACGAAGAAATTGAAGAGCTTGAGGAGGGCGGAGCATTGTCTGACATTTCTCATATGCCTGCCCGTGTAAAATGTGCAGTTCTCGGTTGGCACACATTTGAAAACATTGTAAAAGAATAATTTACTGAATTTAATATTTTATAAAACACATTCGGGGAACAGATAAAATAATTTCTGTTCCCCGATTTTTATTTAAAAAATCGGGATTAATGTATTAAAATAACTAATACAAATCTTGACAAATATTGCTTTAAAATAGTATAATAAAAGTGCAAAGAGGTGATACTTATGAAAAAGAAATGTACTCTCGTTTTAATATCCGTATTGACAGTTGCCTGCATTGTATCTGCATATTTGCTTTTCTTTTATAATCCTTCATTTAATATGGTTTACGATTCCGACACAGATTCATATTTTAACAACAGTTACCTGTCCTATAATGACGGAACGCTTGCAGCGGCAGATTACAGAAAAACTAAGGTTACGGCTTATGATTCAAAAAACAATTCAACCGTAAATTTGCCTTCAAACGGTTCTCTGATTAACGATAATTTATTCTATATTAACGGCAATAAGCTCTGCTGTCTTGATACAACAACAAACACACGAAAAATCATAGACACCGATTGCCGAAGTTTTGTCTGTAACAATGAAGTTATTGCTTATACAAAGAATGATTCCGTAATATTGAAAAACTCTGATACCCTTGAAAATATAGGGGATATTAAGTTTGATAATCAGATTTATTATATAAATATTTCAGATGGCAATCTCTATATTGTGGAGCGTATTTTTGAGGATAAAACAGATGAATACGGTTACAGCTTCAAAGTAGTAAAGCAGTATATTTTCAAAAAATATGACCTAAAATCCTGCAAATTGCTCAAAAGTAAAAATGCAAATTATGTAAACGGACTTCGCTATGTAACGGTATGCCAAGATACTTTCTATTTCTTTTGCGATGAAACCCAAACCGTAAACAATGTATGTCTTGATAAAGATGTAAATTATCCGACAATTCAGCATCCCGATGTTAAATTTATTACATCCAATAACGATTGTGTTTACTACATATCCGAGAAAACAGAATCGGCGATAATACTCAAAACGGTTGAAAGCCCCTATAACGGTATATGGAAACTCGAAGTCGGCTCTAATAAACCTGCTAAAATTGCTGTCAAATGCGACTGTGACGAACTGCTTGCAACAAAGAATTTCTTGTATTGTTACACAATTAACTACATTTTGCCTCGAGGAATGGCTAATTCATGGGTGAAAGGTTACTTAATTGATCAGCTTGCAATAAGCTGATTTGTTATCATAAACCGAATTGGTATATAGTGAACTGAAAATAATCATTAGGAAGGTGATATTATGAAAAAAGATGTTAAATTATACAATATGATTTTGCCGCCGTTTATGCTGTTCTTCTTTGTTCCCACTCTTTGGATTGTATCAGCCGTAGGAAATTTCATAATAGATTCAATAGTTCTCTTAATAATTTCAATTTTTATTTACAAGAAATTCACTTGGCAATTGTATAAGAAATCAATAATTCCCGTATTTCTGTTTGGATTTCTTTCTGATTTTTTAGGTGTGCTGTATCTAATGGCAATATCTATTGGATCAGGTGCGGAATATTACGAGGGCAACGATATCGGAAAACAAATTCTTTCGGGAATATATCTTGCAACCAACCACTCCTGTTATGACAGCATCTACGGAGTTTTGTTTATTGTCAGCGGTATTTTGTTTAGCAGTATTTTTATTTTTGCTTTTAATTATCGTGTGTCATTTAACAATAAAGGACTTTCTAAAAAGCAGAAAATAATTGCATCTCTTACAATGGCAATAATAACCGCACCTTACACATTCTTGTTGCCTAAAGAGCTTTTTTATCCGTAATAAAAATATATCTCGGTTTGGTACGGCAATTGCAGTATTACAAAATACATAAAATCGGTAAATCCAGACGGACAGGCTGATGAATTTTTAAAATATTATGAAGAAAATTTTTAGTGTATGTCAAAAAGATACTGAAATATATTGAAAATGATAATGAGTGTTTTTATGTTTAAAAAAGTTGTTTGTACAATAGTGAGTACTTTATGTATCCTTTTTTTATTATCCGCCTGTGATCCTTCGATTGATGATTATGAATCTTATAAAAATCTTAAAGTAGGAGAACATTTTTCGGTTAACCGTGATGGATATGCAGTCAAAATAAACGATACGTTTCTTGTTTGGCACAACCTTGCTGATGGCGAAAAGGATTGTGTTAAAGTCATTGATAAAAATATGGTTGACGCAAGCGGAATGATAGAAGGTGAGGATGTTCTGAACGGTTCAAAAGAACTTCTTGCTGATAAAATTAAGAATTGTTATTCTTCAAATGATTATGTTATAATGGAGTTGTTAAACAATGATACCATTATTCTGGTCGATTGCAATAACAATTTCAAATATTCTAAATTTGATAATTTGAAAAGCACAGGAATTGATTACAGTAAATTTAATCACATATCAATCGACTGATTATTTATCTTTTCGGAAAGAAATCTATTATGAATAAATACTACTATATTATAAATCTGTTCGACTCAATAGACAGATTGTTATTATTTACATATTGCTCTACTGCATACTACCTTGCAATAATCAGCTTTATCCTTTTTATTGTTGCAGTAATAGTAAGTATCCCTGTTTATATATATAAAAAACTGAAAGATACTGTTTGCTTTTACATAGTAATGAGCGTTCTTTTTGCATTTACATCAACCGCACTTATAGGTTTCATAGCTGTTCCGTTAAATATTTATCTTGCACAACTTGCAATGATTCTGCCCGACAGTCCAAAATTAAGCAAAAAAATTGTAACTCTAATTACAGTAATTTCCGTAATAGTTTCAATTGCTTTTTCTGTCCTTACAATTAGCGGGGTGCTTGTATGAAGAATATAGATTTTAAAAAGCACAGACTGTTTTTAGTTGAAACAATTGTATTTGTCGTTATTATAGCCGCATTTATTTTAGGTGGAATTTATTCGGTATTGTTTCCAACATTAGATGATGTCAGAAAAAGAGATTATGACAGAGATTACCTTGCTGAAATCTATTCTGACGATAAAGATGATTTTAACGAAATTGCAAGTCTTATTGAAAAGTACAATATTGAAAACATATCTCACGGTAGTTTTGTAATCAAGTCTGAAAAGTATTTTTATAAAGACACGCTTTACTATCAGACTGATTCAGAATTAACTGATAACGAGAAAAGCAAAATTACCGATTTAGCGTATGAACTCTTCGATAAATATGATTTTGATGTTATTGAATTTGAAAACGGAGAGGTGTCGTTTTCATACATTGCTCAGGATATAGATTTGATTTATTGCAAAAACAAATCCCCGTACATTGACTCAGAAGAATATTTATGTAAATCAATTGCAAAGGATTGGTATGTTGTAGAATATTAACCGTGAGGTGCTATTATGAAGAAATATCTTAAAGACTTGTTTACACAACAATACGGTTCGTTTTTGATAAAACAGGGATATACGGAAAATAAAAATTCTTTTGTCAAGTTCTATGATGATATCTTTGCGAGAGTGTATCTGTTCTATCATTATGATAAAAATTATGACGA
>ENA-OOZY01000425-OOZY01000425.1-human-gut-metagenome-genome-assembly--contig:-NODE-425-length-31798-cov-4.588445_pt1 | contig 31798 bp, 28 predicted proteins | sample MGYA00241047_ERZ501410 | MGnify/ENA primary metagenome ERZ501410 (study PRJEB25962, sample SAMEA2042621) | human gut metagenome | biome: human gut; feature: human-associated habitat; material: faeces... | reverse complement strand
CAGCAGCCGCCGTACAGCACCATGGAGCTGCAGGTATTGGGACCGGCACCGGCGCCGGTAGTGAAGATCAACGGCAGCTACCGCTACCGCACCATGATCCTGGGCCGCAATGACCGGCAGCTGCGGCAGCTGCTGGCCGCTTTCATGCGGGAGTTCGCGCAGCGCGGCGAGAACCGCCGCCTGCATATCTATACCGACTGCAATCTGATGGATTGACTCTGAGAAAACGAGGTACGAACAATGGCGTTAAGGAAGATCGCTTTACAGGGAGAGCCCTGCCTGACCAAGGTATGCCGTCCGGTGACGGACTTTAACGGCCGTCTGCACACACTGCTGGACGATCTGGCGGACACGCTGGCCGATTCCGGCGGCGTAGGTCTGGCCGCGCCGCAGGTAGGCGTGCTGCGCCGCGTGTGCGTGGTGCTGGACGAGGAGGATCAGCTCATCGAACTGGTGAATCCGGAGATCATCCGCACCGAGGGCGAACAGACCGGTCTGGAGGGCTGCCTCAGTGTTCCCGGAAAATACGGCGAGGTCACGCGGCCGGAGATCGTCCGCGTCCGCGCGCAGGACCGCGACGGCAACTGGTTCGAGGTGGAGGACGAGGGCCTGACCGCCCGCTGCTTCTGCCACGAGATCGAGCATCTGGACGGCCATCTGTTTGTGGAGCACACCGACCACCTGCTGACCGAGGAGGAGCTGGAGGAGTACATCCGCCGTGCTGAGGCGGAGAACGGAGACGAGGACGAATGAGGATACTGTTCATGGGCACGCCCGACTTTGCCGTGGCGTCCCTGCGGAGGCTGGTGGAGGACGGCCACGATGTGTGCGGCGTGTTCACCCAACCGGATAAGCCCAAGAACCGGGGGCACAAGATGGCGTTTTCTCCTGTGAAGGAGTATGCCCTGACAGCTGGTCTGTCGGTATACCAACCGCTGAAAATGCGGGATGGGGAGGCCCTGCGCATCGTGCAGGAGCTGGCGCCGGAGCTGGTCGTGGTGGCGGCCTACGGAAGGATCCTGCCGGAGGACATCCTGAACACGCCGCCCTACGGTTCCATCAATGTCCATTCCTCCATTCTGCCGAAGTACCGGGGCGCGGCGCCCATCAACTGGGCCATCCTCAACGGGGAGAGCGTCACCGGTGTCACTATCATGTATATGGCCAAGGAGCTGGACGCAGGCGACATCATCCTCTGCCGTGAAACGGCCATTGACCCCGATGAGGATGCCCAGACCCTGACCGCCCGTTTGGCGGATCTGGGTGCGGACGCGCTGGCTCAGGCGGTGGCGCAGCTGCAAAGCGGCACCGCCGTCCGGACGCCGCAGGACCACAGTGCCTATACCTACGCGCCTATGCTGGACCGCAGCCTGTCGCCCATGGACTTCACCCGAAGCGCCCGGCAGCTCCATGATCAGGTGCGGGGGCTGATCCCGTGGCCCTGCGCCTCCATGGTGCTGGACGGAAAGAACGTGAAGGTCTACCGCACCGCCATCGGCGGCGAGACGGCGCTGGCTGCCGGTAAGATCGCTGAGGCCGGAAAGCAGGGGCTTGCCATCGCCTGCGGCGACGGACGGCTGCTGCGCATTCTGGAGCTGCAGGCTGAGGGCGGCAAGCGCATGGCGGCGGCGGACTATCTGCGGGGCCATCCCGTGCAGGTGGACGCATGAGCGATATGCAGCGGACCGGCGCCCGGGATACGGCGCTGGAGGTGCTGATGCAGGTCAGCCGCGCCAATGCGTGGTCGGACGGCAGTCTCAAGCGCACCATTGCCAAAAACAGGCTGGACAGCCGGGAAGCAGCGCTCTGCACCCGCCTTGCCTACGGCGTTATTCAGAACCGGGGCCTGCTGGACTATTATATCGGCTGCTGGTGTACCCAGAAGCCGAACCGGCTGGAGCCGGTGATCCTGAACATCCTGCGCATCGGCGGGTATCAGATCTTGTTCATGGATAAGATCCCCCACCGCGCCGCCGTCAACGAGGCGGTGGAGATGACCAAGCGCTGGGGCCGTCCCAAGGCCGCCGGTATGGTCAACGCGGTGCTGCGGAAGTTCGTGGCCAACTGGATGGATATGCCGGCGCTGCCTCAGGGCACCACGGCGGACTATCTGTCCGTGCGGTACAGCCATCCCAAATGGCTGGTGCGCCGCCTCATTGACGTCATCGGGGCAGAGGAGACGGAGGACTACCTCCGGATGAACAACGAGATCGTGCCCACCACCATCCAGACCAATACGCTGAAATGCACGGTGGAGGAACTGGAGAAGGAGCTGCGGGCAGCCGGTGTGACGGTGAACGCCCACCCGTGGCTGGCGGGCTGCTTTGAGGTATCCGCCACCGGCGATCTGGAGCAGCTGCCTGCCTTTACGGAGGGACATTTTACGGTGCAGGATGCCGCGGCCCGGCTGGTGGCTACGGCGGCGGCGCCTCCGTCGAATGCCCGTGTGCTGGACGTCTGCGCTGCGCCGGGCGGCAAGTCCTTCGCCCTGGCCATCGACATGGGGGACAGGGGCGATATCCTGTCCTGCGACGTTCATCCCCATAAGCTGTCGCTCATCGAAAAGGGCGCGGCACGGCTGGGTATCCGCTCCGTCCGGACGGCGCTGGCCGACGGGCGGGAGCACCACGCGGCGTGGGAAAACGCCGCCGATCTGGTGGTGGCCGACGTGCCCTGCTCCGGACTGGGCATCATCCGCAAGAAGCCGGACATCCGCTACAAGGACCCCCGGGAGCTGGCGGAGCTGCCGGCTGTCCAGAGCGCTATCCTGAACAACGCGGCCACCTATGTGTGTCCCGGCGGCGTGCTGGTGTACTCCACCTGTACGGTGCTGCCGGAGGAGAACGAGGGCGTCACAGCGGCGTTTCTGGATACCCACCCTGACTTTACGATGGAGCCGTTTTCCCTGCCGCATCCCATCGGCGGCTGCTGCGGACAGCTGACGCTGTGGCCGCAGCGCTGGGGCACGGACGGCTTCTACATCTGCCGGATGCGCAGAAAGTGAGCGAGGAGTCTTTATGACTGACATCAAATCCATGACCCAGCCGGAGCTTTCCCAGTTCCTCGGGGAGCTGGGCGAGCCGGCGTTCCGCGCCAAGCAGGTCTTTACATGGCTGCACCGGGGCGTCACCTCCTTCGAGGAGATGACCAACCTCTCCAAGCCCCTGCGGGAAAAGCTGGCGGAGCAGTGCTGCATCACCGCTCCCGTGGTGGCCCGGAAGCAGGAATCGAAGCTGGACGGCACCATCAAGTACCTGTGGGAGCTGGCGGACGGCAACTGTATCGAAACGGTGCTGATGCAGTACCACCACGGCAACACGGTGTGTATCTCGTCCCAGGTAGGCTGCCGCATGGGCTGCGCCTTCTGTGCCAGCACCATCGCCGGCAAGGTCCGGGACCTGCGGCCCTCGGAGATGCTGGATCAGGTGCTGTTCACCCAGCTGGATTCCGGCCGGGAGATATCAAATATCGTGCTCATGGGCATCGGCGAGCCGCTGGACAACATGGAAAACGTGCTGCGATTCCTGGAGCTGGTGAACCACCCGGACGGCATGAATATCGGTATGCGGCACATCAGCCTGTCCACCTGCGGTGTGGTGCCGGGCATCGACGCACTGGCGGAAAAGCAGCTGCAGCTGACGCTGTCCGTATCCCTCCACGCGCCGGACAGCGAGACGCGCAGCCGCATCATGCCGGTGAACCGCGCCTACGACGTGGAGCTGCTGTTTGACGCCTGCCACCGCTACTTTGAAAAGACGGGACGGCGCATCAGCTTCGAATACGCGATGATCGACGGCGTCAACGACAACGACTGGCAGGCGGACCTCATCGCCAAAAAGCTGCGGGGCATGCCGGGCCATGTGAACCTCATCCCACTGAACGACGTGGTAGAGAGCCCGTACAAGCCCAGCCGCCGTGTGGCTGCGTTCCAGAAGCGTCTGGAGTCCCACGGCATCACCGCCACGGTGCGGCGCAGCCTGGGCGGCGACATCGACGCCTCCTGCGGTCAGCTGCGGCGCAAGGCCATGGAGGAGCAAGGAAGGAGCAGCCTGTCATGAAAATGTGGGGCATTACCAATACCGGCCTGGTGCGCAGCGAGAACCAGGACGCCTACGCGGCGTTCACGGTGGGCGGCTGCCACGCGGCGGTGGTCTGCGACGGTATGGGCGGCACCAACGGCGGCCGCATCGCCAGCAGCATCGCCGTGGAGCGGTTTGAAAAAGAGCTGCAGGCCGTTCTGCAGGACGACGCCGGGGAGGAGCAGCTGCGGCAGGCCATGCTGTATGCCATCTCTCTGGCCAACGAGGCCATACGGTGGGAGGCGGCGAAAAACGCCGACTATCAGCATATGGGCACCACGCTGGTCTGCGCCCTGGCACGGGAGGAGCTGGTGATGGTGGGCAACATCGGCGACAGCCGCGCCTACCACATCACAGCGGAGGGCATCCGCCAGATCTCCCGTGACCACTCGGTGGTGGAGAACATGGTGGAGAAGGGAGACATCACCCCGCAGGAGGCCCGCCGCCACCCCAGCCGCAACCTGATCACCCGGGCGCTGGGCCCGGATATCCAGGCTCAGGCGGATACGTTTTCCGTGCCATGGAAACAGGGGGACTTCATCCTGCTGTGCACGGACGGACTGGTCAACACCGTCTCCGATCAGGAGATGCTTTTTGAGGTGCTCCACGACGGCGATATCGAGAGCTGCCTGGATCACCTGCTGCAAATTTCGCTGCAGCGCGGCGCACCGGACAATATCACGGCGGTGCTGCTGATGAACGCATAAAGGAGATGACAAACATGGATCAATACATAGGACGTATGCTGGACGATCGCTATGAAATTCTGGAGCTGATCGGTTCCGGCGGCATGGCAAATGTGTATAAGGCCAGATGTCATCGCCTGAACCGGCTGGTGGCTATCAAGATCCTCAAGAGCGATCTGGCGGACAACGCCGACTTCCGCCGCCGCTTCCGGGACGAGTCCCGGGCCGTGGCGCAGCTGTCCCACGCCAATATCGTCTCGGTGTACGACGTTTCCACCAGCGGTGAGACGGAGTACATCGTCATGGAGCTGATCGATGGCATCACCCTGAAACAGTATATGGAGCGGCGGGGCCGCATGGACTGGCGCGAGTCGCTGCATTTCATCTCCCAGATCATGCGCGGCCTGAGCCATGCCCACAGCCGGGGCATCATTCACCGGGACATCAAGCCCCAGAACATCATGGTGCTGCGGGACGGCAGCGTGAAGGTGGCCGATTTCGGCATCGCCTGCCTTGCCAACGCCAGCCAGACCCTGACCCAGGAGGCATTGGGTTCCGTCCACTACATTTCTCCCGAGCAGGCCCGGGGCGACCGCATCGACGCCCGCTCCGACATCTATTCCGCCGGCGTGGTGCTGTATGAGATGCTGACGGGACGGCTGCCCTTTGAGGGCGACTCCGCCGTGTCCGTGGCTATCCAGCACCTGAGCTCCGTGCCGCTGGCGCCCCGCGACATCGACCCCAGCATCCCCGAGCCGCTGGAGCTGATCTGCATGAAGGCCATGAACAGTGACCCGGACAAGCGGTATCCCACGGCGGACGCCATGCTGGAGGATCTGGAGAAGTTCCGCAAGGATCCCACTGTGGACATGGACTACATCCGTAAGGAGCTGGCGGAGGTGCAGCCGGACAGTGAGCCCACCATGCCGCTGCCCACGGCGCAGGTGACCACCGCCATGAAAAAGCGGGCGGATCAGCAGCGCCGCAGTGAGCCGGAGGAGGATTTCCGCCTCCGGGATAAGAAGTCCATCGCCATCATGGCGGGCATCTTTGCGGCGGCGCTGGTGCTGGTGTTCCTGCTGTTTAAGCTGATTTTGGGCGATTTCGGCCCTGCCGGCAACAACAAGAGCTACGAGGTGCCCGATGTGCGGGGCAAGACCGTGGAGGAGGCCCAGCTCATGGACGGCGTCAAGGATATTTTCGAGATCGTGGTCAAGGGCACCCAGCGCTCCGATACCTACGAGCCGGGCCAGATCATCCAGCAGTCGCCGGAGGCGGGCAGGAGCCGCAAGAGCAACTTCGTCATCGAGGTCTATGTGGCCGCCGAGGAGGTCAAGGTGGATATGCCCAATGTCACCGGCAAGGAGTACCGGCAGGCCCGCATCGAGCTGCAGGAGCTGAATCTGGACCTCCAGTTCGACTTCCTGAGCCAGAACTCCGACAGCTATGCCAAGGACATGGTGATCTCCACCGTTCCCGCTGCCGGCGAACCGCTGAAGCAGGGGCAGAAGGTCACGCTGTATGTCAGCACCGGTCCCAAGACCGTGACCGTGCCCACCTTCATCGGGCAGGACATCGCCATGGCTATCAAGAGCGCGCAGGACATGGGCCTAACGGTAGGCCAGCCGCTGTTTGACCCGTTCAGCAGCGTGGAGACGGGCCGCGTCACAGAACAGAGCATCGAGCCGCAGCAGGTGGTGGACGGCGGCACCCAGATCGTCTTTACCGTCAGCGGCAGCGGCGAGGAGGACATCATGACCCGCACCAAGGCGGTGGAGTTTACCCTGCCGGAGAATATGGAGGGCATGATCAAGGTGGAGTACGAGCAGGACGGCGAGATCATCGACAGCCAGTATGTCAGCTCCAACCTCCAGACCGTCAGCTACACTTTCACCGGTCAGGTGGGCGGCAGCTCCCTGGTCCGCGCTTATTTCACCTGCATCAACGACAACTCGGTGGCGTCCTCGCCCACGCAGGAGATCAGCTTTTGAGCCGGGGGCGCATTGAAAAGGCCCTCAGCGGCTTCTACTATGTGAACACCGGCGCTCAGGTGCTGCAGTGCCGCGCCCGGGGCAAGTTCCGGCGCGAGGGGCTCAGTCCGCTGGTGGGCGACTGGGTGCAGGTGCGGGAGCTGGGCGGCGGCGAGGGCTTTGTGGAGGCCGTGGAGCCCCGGAAGAACGTGTTTCTTCGCCCCTCCGCCGCCAACATCGACCAGCTGGTCATCATCGCCAGCGCCGCTGTTCCGGTGACGGAACCGTACCTCATCGACCGCATCGCCGCCATCGCGGCGCTGAAGGGCTGTCAGGTGCTGCTGTGCCTGAACAAGTGCGATCTGGACCCGGCGGACGAGCTGTACGGCATCTACGCCCGCTCCGCCATACAGGTGCTGCGCGTCAGCGCCGTGACAGGGGAGGGGATGGATGCGCTGCGCGCCGCAATAGCCGGCAGGCTGAACGCCTTTACAGGCAATTCCGGTGTCGGCAAGTCCAGCATCCTCAACGCCCTCTCGCCGCAGCTGACGCTGCCGGTGGGGGAGGTCAGCAAGGCGCTGGGCCGAGGCCGCCACACCACCCGCCATGTGGAGATGTTCCCGCTGGGCGGTGAGACATGGGTCATCGACACGCCGGGTTTCTCCTCCTTCGACACGCAGGAGATGGATCTGGAGCTGAAGGAGCACCTGCCGGAGACGTTCCCGGAGTTCGCGCCCTATCTGGGGCAGTGCCGCTTTGTGGGGTGCAGCCATACCAAGGAGAAGGGTTGCCGTGTCCTGCAGGCGGTGAAGGACGGAGACATCCATCCCAGCCGCCACCGCAGCTATGTCCGGCTGTATGAGGAGCTGAAGGATTTGAAAGCCTGGGAAAAGAAGTAAAAAACCGCTTTGCAAAAGCGGGGTGCGTCTGCACCCCGCTTTTTCTGCGCCCATATACTGGAACAAAGGAGGTGTTCCGGTATGAGAGGGTGGAACTGCGGCGGATTCTTCATCGGCATCTGTGCGCTGGCGTTGGGACTGGGCATTCTGATCGCGGCCGTTTTTCCTGTGGGATGCCTGATGTTTCTGGTGGCATTTCTGCTCATCGCCTGCGGGATCGCCTGCCTGAAGAATAGGAGGTAGCGCCATGAAGATCGTCGTCTGGAAGTCACCGCGCATCCTGCGCGGCCTACTGCGCAGCATTTTCGGGATCCGGGAATAACGGGGGCCGTCCTCTCATACCATGGCAGTACAACGGAGAAATGAGAGGGCAAGAGCATGGAATTAGGCTTACAATTCACAGACCTGACCTGCTGGGAAAAGACAGGTCACGCGGCGGTCAGCCATGAGGAGACGATGGAGACCGCCATCGCGGAATACTGCCCCGACATGACGCGGATCGTCAGCGCCTGCGGGCAGCTGTACATCCGGGAAAAAACCGCGTCGGAGGAGGGCGTCACCGTCTCCGGCACGGTGCGTGTCACGGTGCTGTACACGTCGGAAGAAAGCGCCGGGCTGCGGAGCCTGGCGGTATCGGTGCCCTACACCTGTACGGCGGAGGACCGGCAGCTGGCGTCATCACAGCTCATCTGGGCCACGGGCCGCCTGCTGCTGGTGGAGGCCCAGGCCGTCACGGCACGGAAGCTGTATGTGCGCATCCTGCCGGAGGTGACTATGACCGGCTTCACCCGCGTACCGCACCGCTTCTGCAGCGGTGTGGAGGAGAACAGCGCTCTGCGCACCCGCTGCCGGGAGCACACCGTCAGCCTTCTGGATGCCGCCGCGGAGCGGGACATCAGCATGACCCAGGAGGTGCAGGCATCGCCGGTGCCGGAGGAGCTGCTGCTGTACCGGCTGTATCCCCGGCTCACCAGCTGCCGGACGGTGGGAAACAAGCTGGTGGTCAAGGGCGAGGTCACGCTGTCCGCTCTGTACCGCGGGCAGGACCAGCAGCTGCATACATACGACGGGGAGCTGCCGCTGTCCCAGATACTGGACGGCGCCGGCCTGCCGGAGGACGGCGAGTACACCGCCCGGCTCTGTCTCACCGGCGGGGAGGTGCGGGTGCTGCGCTCCGACACAGGCGGTGGCTTCTCCGTCACCGTGGAGCTGCGGCTGCTGCTGTGCGCCTACCGCGCGGCGCAGTACACCTGCGTGGAGGATCTGTACAGCATCCGCCAGCCGGTGCGGCTGACACAGGAGACGGCAACGGTCCCGTCCGCCCGTCCCGACCGTGCCCTGCGGGAGGAGACGGTGGAGCATCTGGACTTCGGCGGGAACAAGCCGTTCTTCTTCATCACCGACGCGGACTGCGCCGCCGCATCCGTCACCACGGAGGAGGGGCAGTCCGCCCTGCGCACCACCGTCCGGACGCGGCTTCTGTATCTGGATGAATCGGATACGCCGTCCATCACCGAACGAACGGCGGAGGTGGTGCTGCCGGTGAAGGAGCCGGTGCAGGGCGTGTCCTGCGGCCTGTCCGGCGCACCGGAGGTGCAGATGGGCACCGGCGGCTGCGACGTGCGGCAGGTGGTGACGTTCCTGGCGGAGGACATCCGGCCGGAGCCGTTTGCCGCCGTCAGCAGCGGAGAGCTGCTGGAGCCGGCGGAGCAGGAGCGCATGCCGTCGCTGGTGCTGCGCCGTCTGCTGCCGGGCGAGACGCTGTGGGACGTGGCGAAGCAGTACCGCACCGACGAGACGCTGCTGCGCACCGTCAACCAGCTGGAGGGGGAGGAGCTGCCGGATAAAATGCTGCTGATCCCCCGCGTCCGCTGAATTGTGCATTGACTTTCCCGGTGCCTGTGGGGTAGAATAACGGTTGCGAGCAGGCTGGACAGTCGCGGGGACAAGGCGAAAGCCTGTTCATGAGGAAAGTCCGGGCTCCACAGGGCAAGAATAACGGGTAACGCCCGCCGAAGGCGACTTCAGGAAAAGTGCAACAGAGATATACCGCCCCGTCACATCCCCAGCAATGGGGCTCCGCAAAAACGCGGTTTTTGCGGGGAGACGGGGTAAGGGTGGAAAGGCGAGGTAAGAGCTCACCCGACGGCGCGTGAAAGTGACCGTCGCTGTAAACTCTATTCGGAGCAACACCGGTATGGGAGCGTATAGGCTGGCCCGGCTGCTCCCGGGGTGGCTTGAGCGTGCCGGCAACGGTACGCCCAGATAGATGACTGTCAAAACAGAACCCGGCTTATAGGCCTGCTCGCACCAGAAAAAGCCCTCCGTGCCGCTGCACGGAGGGCTTTTTGTCCTCTTTTATCAAACCTCGCTGTACCGCGCCAGGAACTGGCGGGTACGCTCCTGCCGGGGGTGGTCGATGACCTCTCTGGCAGGGCCCTGTTCCACGATGACGCCGCCGTCCATGAAGATCACCTGATCGGCTACGTCCCGGGCAAAGGCCATCTCATGGGTGACGATGACCATGGTGGTGTTCTGCTCGGCAAGGCTGCGGATGACGCGGAGCACCTCGCCGGTCAGCTCCGGGTCCAGTGCGCTGGTGGGCTCGTCGAAGCACAGGATATCCGGCTTCATGGCCAGCGCCCGGGCGATGGCCACCCGCTGCTGCTGGCCGCCGGACAGCTGGTCGATGCGGCGGCGGTCGAAGCCCTTCAGGCTGACCACCTCCAGCATCTCGGTGACACGCTGCCGTATCTCCTCCTCCGGCACTTTGGCGATGCGCAGGCCGAAGGCGATGTTTTCAAACACATCCAGATGCGGGAACAGCGCATATTTCTGGAACACCGTGTTGATCTGCCGTTTGTGAGGCGGAACGTCATTGATCCTCACCCCGTCAAAGGTCACGTCACCGGATGTGGGCGTGGTAAACCCGCCGATGATGCGCAGCGTCGTGGTCTTGCCGCAGCCGCTGGGCCCAAGCAGTGTGAGGAATTCGGAATCGTTGATGTAGAGATTGATGTTATCGAGAACCAGCTCGTCGTCAAACGCCATGCAGAGATCCCGCAGGCGAATCAACTCTTTGGACATTTATCCTCCCCCGTTCATTCATAAAATAGCTCTCCCCCGGCGAAGCCGCCGGCGCCTGTTCCCGCGCCGCTTTTTCCGTCGAAAGAAAGCAGGTACAATATATATGGTATCCCCCCAAAAGTCAATGCCTTTTCCCGTTTTTTACAAAAAAACCGTGCGGGAGCGCGAAAGCGCTCCCGCACCGTGTATTCAGCCGAAATATTTTGCCCGGAACGGCACGTTTTCCACCGTGAACGTCCGCCCCCGCAGATAGTTCAGAAGCCCCGCGTCCGTGGGCAGATCAAACGTCAGCTCGTAGGCGTACAGCGTCTGCCGCGTCTCGCCGTACCGGCGGTTCACGTCGCCCCGTCCATACTTGCCGTCCCCCAGCAGCGGGCAGCCCATATCGGCAAACGACGCCCGGATCTGGTGAGTGCGGCCCGTCTCCAGCCCCACCTCCACCAGTGACAGCTCGCCCCGCGTCTCCAGCGTGCGGTAGTCCGTAACGGCGGTCTTGCCGCCCGGCACCGGCCGGTGGTACACAGCCACCTGCTTTTTCTGCTCGTCCTTCAGCAGGAAGCACTCGATGCGGCCCTCCGCCGGGCGGGGCCGACCCACGGTGATGCACAGATAGCGCTTGTCGATCTCCCGCAGACGGATCTTCTCGTTGATGATGCGCAGCGTCTCGGCGTTTTTGGCGGCGATGACCATGCCGCCGGTGTTGCGGTCGATGCGGTTGCACAGCGCCGGGGCGAAGGCGTTCTCCCACCGGGGGTTCCACTCCCGCTTCTGGTACAGGTACGCCTGGATGTGGTTGATGAGGGTATTCACCTTCTCCGTCTCGTCAGCATGCACCACCAGACCCGGCCGCTTGTTGACCAGCAGCAGGTTCTCGTCCTCGTATACGATGTCCACCTGAGGCTTGAACAGCGTCAGGAACATGTTCTCCTCCGACGGCTTGTCGAAGAACTCGTCGTTGATATACAGCTGCACCACGTCGCCCTGGACCAGACGCTGGTCCCGCTGGGCCCGGGCACCGTTGACCTTGATGCGCTTGATGCGTATGTACTTCTGCAACAGCGCCGGCGGCAGCAGCGGCAGTGCCTTGGACACGAAGCGATCCAGCCGCGCGCCGGCGTCATTTTTCCCGATGGTCAGCTCCCGCATGGGCGCACCTCCCTTTCGTTCTCCGTCCATTGTATCCGGTTTTGGAAAAAAGTCAAAATATTTGTGAGAAAATGTTTGACAAGGGATTTTGTGTCGGCTATAATAGTACCCGTGTCATTGCGAGGTGTACTATGCGTCTGAACGTAAACAAGCTGCTGCATACCCCCGGCTCCCGGCAGGAGATCCACTTTGAAATGGATCTGTCCGATCTGGAGTTCGGCGGTTCCTGCCCTGTGACGCGACCGGTTGTTGTGGACGGCCAGCTGCGGAACCAAGCGGGCGTGCTGCTCTGTGAGCTTCAGATCACCACCACGCTCCACTGCGTCTGCGACCGATGCGTGCAGGAGTTCGACCGGGAGAAATCCGTGGACTACGCCTGTGTGCTGGCCGAGGAGCGTCAGTCCGATGAGGACGACGACATCGTGCTGCTGGAGAGCGACGAGGTGGATGTGACGGAACTGGCGCGGGACGCCTTTATCCTCGATATGGACACGAAATTCCTCTGCTCTGAGGACTGCAGGGGCCTTTGCCCCGGCTGCGGGGCCGACCTGAACCGCGAGAGCTGCCGCTGCAAAAAGGCGGTGGATCCCCGGCTGGCCAAGCTGGCCCAGCTGCTGCAGAACGACGAGTGAATCCATCATAAATTGCTGCTCAGGCAGTTAAGACCAAGGAGGTGTCAACATGGCAGTCCCTAAGGGAAAAGTATCCAAGCAAAGACGCAATAAGAGACGTTCTTCCGTATGGAAGCTGGCAGCTCCCGCTCTGGTGGCATGCCCCAAGTGCGGTGCTCTGCATCTGCCTCACAGAATGTGCCCGGAGTGCGGTACCTACAACGGCCGCGAAGTCAAGGTCGTCAAGTCTGTGGCAGCGGACAAGTAAATTCTTTTGTGTCCACGCGGGAGGGAAGCTCTGCTTCCCTCCCGCTTCTTTTCACCGGCAAAGCAGCACCGGCCGCGTTACCTGCGGCCGGTGCTGCCTGCTTTATTTTGCCACCGGCGCGTCCAGCCAGTAGATCACATAGCACTCCTGCATCTCGCCCATGTAGAAGAAGATATTCTCCCCCATCTCGATGTGCTCACCGAAGGTCAAATCCGGCACGAACAGCCGTCCGCTGGTGCGCCTGGGCCCTTTGATGGTGAACCCCTCCGCCGTGGGGTGCTGCCGCAGCTCGTTGGCGGCCTCCTCCAGACCGGGGAAATGCAGCGTCCGCTCCAGCTCCGCCAGCTGGGTGGCGCCGTTGATATACACGAGATGATTCTCGTCCTTGAACCAGTTGATCCGCATGGTACGTCCTCCTTGGTGGTGATAAGGGCAGTATAGCACACAACGCGGCGCTTGTCATCCAAAACGCGGCGGGTCACAGGCCCAGAAGGCGTTTTGCCGTCCCACCCCGGATGGCCTGTACGGCCTGTCCCTGCCGCGGCAGCGGGCGGGAGACGGCTGACACGACGGTGAGCGCCTCGGCTCGCGGTACATTCCAAAAAACAAGACCACCCCAAGGGTGGTCTTGTTTTTTGTGATTGCCCACAGGTTTTATTGTCCGCACTCCCGCATGCCGCGAATGTCCTCTTTTTCACGGTTTTGTCAGCGCCGGCCGTTGCTTCTTGGCTCGGCTCTCCTCTCACGAACGCAACAGTCCCCCGGACTGTTGCTCCCGGCTTCGACGCCCCTCCGGGCCGTGCGAAGCCGGAGTTCGTTTCGAGCCTCTCCAAACTCAATTCCAAAAAAACAAGACCACCCTTGGGTGGTCTTGTTTTTTTGGAGCGGGCGACGAGGCTCGAACTCGCTACCTCGACCTTGGCAAGGTCGCGCTCTACCAGATGAGCTACGCCCGCAAACGCAAGGTTGATTATAGCGCATAAACGCCAGTTTGTCAACCCTGCAATTTCACTTTTTCGTTCTCAGCCGCCCAGCAGGATCTCCACCAGCCCCACGTTGTCCCGGCTGGGATAGAACGTCACCGTCCACCCCTGCCCGCCGGAGGCCGTCTCCACGCCGCGCACCAGCCGCTCCACATCGGCGGCCGTCCCGTCGGTGCTGCTGAACTGCACCACCAGCTCCGTCAGCCCCTGTGCCGCCGCATCGGCCAGCAGGTCCCGCAGGGCGGAGATGTTGGTGGCATGCACGATGCCCGTGAGCTGCTGCTCCGTGCGGCGATAGCCGATGGTCACCACGATCTCGCTGTAATTCCGGGCGCTGTCGTCCACCGTATACTGCAAATACTCCACGGCGTAGGAGCCCACCGGCGTGTCGTGCTCCACCTCCTGACAGGCCTCGCTGGCGGCCTCGGCGGCGTCCAGCCCCTCCTGGGAGCAGTAGAGCCGGATGGTGCCCTCCTCCGTGTGATTGCCCACCAGGATCAGGATGTCGTTGACCAGATCCTGATAGGTGTCGGCCTGCAGCACGTCGCGGCCGCTGCCCTCGTAATACGAGGAACTGTGGTCCTTCACCTCGTACCACTGCCGCTCCAGAAAGCTGCCGCAGCCGGTGAGGCACAGCAGTGCGCACAGCAGCAGCGGCAGCACACGTTTCTTCATGGCACGTCCTCCTTTGCCGATCATTACAGCAGCTCCAGCTGCTTCTCCTCGCTGTCCTCCGGCCGCAGCAGGGCGCCGGCGGCGGGGATGGTGCGGGTGCGGTAGCGGGCCTGGTTGGTGATGCCGGTGTCGGCCACATCCGCCAGCCGCTCCAGCCGGTACTTGGGCTTGATGTTCATGACCTGTACGCCCTGGGTGCCCCTGGTGGTCTTGGGAGCCAGCAGCGCCGTATGGACCAGCAGGGCCCGCGGCTCGTTGGTCAGCAGCGCCAGCTCCCGGTCCTCCGCCAGCGGCAGGATCTGCACCAGCGGGAACTTCTCGCAGTAGGCGCCGGTGAGCTTGCGCCGGTTGGATGTGGTGGCGTAGGCGCTCAGCGCCACGCGGGCCACCCGTCCGTTCTCAAAGGCGAACAGCAGACTGCCGCTGTAATCGCCGGGCAGGCACAGGAAGATCACATTCTCCCCGGCGTCCATGCCCAGCTTGGCGGGCAGATAGTCGCCCAGCAGCGAGGCCTTCGTCTCACCGAACTCGCTGGCGCGTGTCTTGTAGACCTGCTGCCTGTCGGTGAAGAACATCAGCTCCGTGTTGTTGGTGGCCTCGAAGTACTGGCTGGGGCCGTCGCCCTCCTTGTACTTCTGCTCGCCGGACATCCGCAGGGACTGGGGCGTGATCTTCTTGAAATACCCCTCGCGGGACAGGAACAGGTGGACGGGATAGTCCTCCGGCGCATCCTCCTCCGGCTCCTCCTCGATCTCGTGGCTGTACACGATCTCGGTACGGCGGGGTACGGCGTATTTCTTCCGCACCTCCGTCAGCTCGTCCACGATGATGCGGCGGATGCGGCTGGGCTTGGCCAGCGTGTCCTCCAGATCGTCGATCTCGTCGGCCAGCGCTGCCGTCTCCTGCACCCGCTTGAGGATGTACTCCTTGTTGATGTTCCGCAGCTTGATCTCCGCCACATACTCCGCCTGCACCTGGTCGATGCCGAAGCCGATCATCAGGTTGGGGATGACCTCGGCCTCCTCCTCCGTCTCCCGGATGATCCGGATGGCCTTGTCGATGTCCAGCAGGATGCGCTTCAGGCCCTGCAGCAGGTGGAGCTTTTCCTTCTTCTTGTTGAGGATGTAGTACACCCGGCGCTTGACGCAGTCGGTGCGCCATGCCGTCCACTCCGTCAGGATATCCCCCACCCCCATAACACGGGGCATGCCAGCGATGAGGATGTTGAAGTTGCAGCTCACTGTGTCCTGCAGCGGCGTCAGGCGGAACAGCTTGGCCATCAGCTTGTCCGGCTCCACGCCGCGCTTCAGGTCGATGGCCAGCTTCAGACCGCTGAGATCCGTCTCGTCCCGCATGTCGCTGATCTCCTTGATCTTGCCGGCCTTCACCAGCTCCGCCACCTTGTCCAGAATGGCCTCGATGGTGGTGGAATAGGGGATCTCATAGACCTCGATGACGTTTTCCTTCCTGTCGTAGCGCCATCTGGCCCGGACCTTCAGGCCGCCCCGCCCCGTGGCGTAAATGCTCCGCAGGTCGTCGCCGTCGCAGATGATCTGCCCGCCGGTGGGAAAGTCCGGTGCCAGCAGCGTGGAGGCGATGTCGTGGTCGGGATTTTTCAGGCAGGCGATGGCGGTGTCGCACACCTCGCCCAGATTGAAGCCGCAGATCTGGCTGGCCATGCCCACGGCGATGCCCTGGTTGGCGGACACCAGCACATTGGGATAGGTGGTGGGCAGCAGCGTCGGCTCCTTCATGGTGTTGTCGTAGTTGTCCGCGAAGTCTACGGCGTCACAGTCCAGATCCCGGAACAGCTCGGCGCAGATGGGCGCCAGCTTCGCCTCGGTGTAGCGGCTGGCGGCGTAGGCCATATCCCGTGAGTACACCTTGCCGAAGTTGCCCTTGCTGTCCACAAAGGGGTGCAGCAGGGACTCGTTGCCCTTGGCCAGACGCACCATCGTCTCATAGATGGCCTGGTCGCCGTGGGGATTCAGGCGCATGGTCTGGCCCACGATGTTGGCGGACTTGGTGCGGCTGCCGGTGAGCAGCCCCATCTTGTACATGGTGTACAGCAGCTTGCGGTGGGAGGGCTTGAAGCCGTCGATCTCCGGAATGGCGCGGCTGACGATGACCGACATGGCGTAGGGCATATAGTTCTCGTCCAGCGTGCGGGTGATGGGCTGCTCCACCACCGCGCCCCGCAGGCCCATCACATTGGGGTCGGCGGGACGGTGGACGGTCTTTTCTTCCGTTTTCTTCTTTGCCATTGGGGTTCCTTTCTCAGCTGACGTCGATCATGTCCAGATAGCGGCAGCCGTTCTCCGCGATATAGTCCTTGCGGCCCGCCAGATTGTCGCCCAGCAGCAGGTCAAAGACCCGCGCTGTCTCCTCGGCCTCCTCCGGCAGCACGCGGATGAGCCGCCGTGTCTCGGGATTCATGGTGGTCAGCCACATCATCTCCGGGTCGTTCTCGCCCAGTCCCTTGGACCGCTGGATATTCACCCGTTTGCCCGCCAGCTCCTTGAGGATGTCGGCCTTCTCCCGCTCGGAGTAGGCGAACCACGTCTTTTCACCGCCCTTTTCCCGGCAGGTGATCTCGAACAGCGGCGTCTCCGCGATGTAGACGTAGCCCTCCCGGATCAGGGTGGGGCACAGGCGGTACAACATGGTCAAAATCAGCGTCCGGATCTGGAAGCCGTCCACATCGCCATCGGTGCAGATGACCACCTTGCTCCACCGCAGGTTGGCCAGATCGAACTGGTTCAGGTCCTTCACGGCCTTGCCGTGGACCTCCACGCCGCAGCCCAGCACCTTCATCAGGTCGGTGATGACATCGCTTTTGAAGATGCGGGGATAGTCGGCCTTCAGGCAGTTCAGTATCTTGCCCCGCACGGGCATCAGGCCCTGGAACTCCGCGTCCCGGCTCTGCTTGCAGGCGCCCAGTGCGGAGTCGCCCTCCACGATGTAGATCTCCCGGCGCTCCACGTCCTTGGTGCGGCAGTCCACAAACTTCTGGACGCGGTTGGCGATGTCGATCTTCTCCGTCAGCTTCTTTTTCTGGTTGATGCGGGTACGCTCCGCCGTCTCGCGGCTGCGCTTGTTGATGAGCACCTGCGCCGCGATCTTCTCCGCCGCCTCCTTGTTCTCAATGAAGTAGATCTCCATCCGGCTGCGGAGGAACTCCGTCATGGCCTCCTGGATGAACTTATTGGTGATGGCCTTTTTCGTCTGGTTCTCGTAGCTGGTCTGGGTGGAAAAGTTGTTGCTCACCAGGATCAGGCAGTCCTGCACGTCGGGAAACGTGATCTTCGACTCCCCCTTGGTGTACTTGTTGTTGTCCCGCAGGTACTTGTCGATGGCGGACACCATGGCCGAGCGCGTGGCCTTCTCCGGGCTGCCGCCGTGCTCCAGAAAGCTGGAGTTGTGGTAGTGCTCGCACACCGCCACCCGGTTGGAAAAGCACAGCGCCACGCTGAGCTTTACCTTGTACTCCGGCTTGTCCTCTCGGTCGCGGCCCCGGCGCTCCGCCTCCCAGAACACCGGCTCCGTCAGGGCGTCGTCCCCCGCCAGCTCCCGGATGTAGTCGGCGATGCCGTTCTCATACAGGAACTCCTGGGTGTCGAACTTCCCGGGCGACACCTCGTTCCGCAGACGGAACGTGACCCCGGCGTTCACCACGGCCTGCCGCTTCATCACGTCCTGATAGTAGTCCAGCGGCACGGCGATGTCGGTGAACACCTCCAGATCCGGCAGCCACCGGATGGTGGTGCCGGTCCGCTTCTTGTTGGTGACCAGCTCCGTGCTCTCCAGCTTTCCCACGATCTCGCCCCGCTCGAAGTGGAGCCGGTACTCTTTGCCCTCGCGCCACACCGTCACGTCCATATAGCGGGAGGCGTACTGGGTGGCGCAGGAGCCAAGGCCGTTCAGGCCCAGGGAAAACTCGTAGTTCTCGCTGTTCTCGTTGTCGTACTTGCCGCCGGCGTACAGCTCGCAGAACACCAGCTCCCAGTTGTAGCGGCCCTCCTTCTCGTTCCAGTCCACCGGGCAGCCCCGGCCCATGTCCTCCACCTGCACGGACTGGTCCAGAAAGCGGGTGACGGTGATGAGCCGTCCGTGCCCGCCCCGGGCCTCGTCGATGGCGTTGGACAGGATCTCAAATACCGCGTGCTCGCAGCCCTCCAGCCCGTCGGAGCCAAAAATAACACCGGGCCGTTTCCGGACCCGATCCGCGCCCTTGAGACTGGAGATGCTCTCGTTGTCGTATACGTTTTTCTTCGCCATATCATTCCTCCGGCATGCACCGAGCCATTCGTTTTTCAGTATTTTACCGTATTTTCCCCGCCAATGCAAGCCTCGCCGGACAACCGGCGCGTCCCTTCGCCAAAAAAAGTGCGGGCATCAAAAAAGTTTACAGGTTTACACAAAAAATAACGGACATGCAACTGGCAAAAAGCCCGCCGCAAAAGGTTTTGCACAGTTTCCACCGAGTTTTCCACATACGTTATGTAAATACGTTTTTGCCAAAAAAGTGCGCATGACCGGGAGATTTACCATAATAAGCCGCAAAACACCGATTTTCCGGTTTTGCACGCCAATGGACAAGGTTTCCCCTGTTTTCCACACTTTCACGCACTTTTCACACCCGCCCGCTTTGCCCCGCGACACTGCCGCGGTACAGCGGCTGGAAATGCCCCGCGCAAGCGAAAGGACCGCCCGCGGGCGGTCCTTTCGGAAAAACAGCAGAATTGCGCTTACTTGATGGGTTCGCCGGCGGCTTCCTTGGCGGCGATCTCCTTCATGGCGTCCTTGTGGCTCAGGTTCACGCGGCCCTTCTCGTCGATCTCCGTGACCTTGACCCACATCATGTCGCCGATCTTGCAGGCGTCCTCCACCTTCTCGATGCGGTGGTCAGCCAGCTTGGAGATGTGCACCAGACCGTCCTTGCCGGGCGCCAGCTCCACGAAGGCGCCGAAGGTCATCAGGCGCACCACGCGGCCGTAGTACAGCTGGCCCACCTCGGGCACGAACACGATGTCGTCGATGCACTTCTTGGCGATGGCGCAGCTCTCCGCGTCGGGGGAGGCGATGTGGATGGTGCCGTCGTCGTCGATGTCGATCTTGGCGCCGGACTCGGCCACGATCTTCTGGATGACGGAGCCGCCCTTGCCGATAACGTCGCGGATCTTGTCGGGGTCGATGTGCATGGTCAGCATCTTGGGCGCGTACTTGCTCACCTCAGCGCGGGGCTGGGCGATGCAGGGCAGCATCACCTGGTCCAGGATCTGCACGCGGGCGTCGTAGGTGATGTCCAGCGCGTTCTTGATGATCTCCATGGTCAGACCGTCGTTCTTCAGGTCCATCTGGATGGCGGTGATGCCCTTCTTGGTGCCGGCCACCTTGAAGTCCATCTCACCGTGGAAGTCCTCCACGCCCTGGATGTCGATAAAGGTGGTGAAGCTGCCGTCGTCGTCCTGGATCAGACCGCAGGAGATGCCGGCCACAGGAGCCTTGATGGGCACGCCGGCGTCCATCAGTGCCAGCGTGGAGCCGCAGATGGAGCCCTGGGACGTGGAGCCGTTGGAGGATACCACCTCGGACACCACGCGGATGGCGTAGGGGAACTCCTCCACCGGCGGGATGACGGGCAGCAGAGCGCGCTCCGCCAGAGCGCCGTGGCCGATCTCGCGGCGGCCGGGGCTGCGGGCAGGCTTGGCCTCACCCACGGAGTAGCCGGGGAAGTTGTAGTGGTGCATATAGCGCTTCTCCGTCTCCTCCCAGATGGTATCCAGCTTCTGGTTGGCAGACAGGGTGTCCAGCGTGGCCACGCTCAGCACCTGGGTCTGGCCGCGGGTGAACAGGCCGGAGCCGTGGACGCGGGGCAGCACGCCCACCTCGGCGTCCAGCGGGCGGATCTCATTCTTCTGGCGGCCGTCCACGCGGTGGCCCTCCAGCAGCCATGCCTTCACGATCTTCTTCTGGAACTTATAGGTGATCTCGTCCAGATACTGATCCATGTTGGGATAGTCCTCCAGGAACAGCTCGTGCCACTTCTCGATCAGCTGGTTCCAGCGGGCCTCGCGGACGTTCTTGTCGTCGGTATCCATGGCGGCCTTGGCGTCGTCCATGGTAGCGGCCACGATCTTGTCGAACAGCTCCTGATCGAAGTCGGCGTGGGGGTAGTCGAACTTGGGCTTGCCGATCTCGCTGACCATCTGGTTGATGAGGGCGATCTGCTTCTGGTTCTCCTCGTGGGCGGAGCGGATGGCCTCGAACATCACGTCGTTGGGCACTTCGTTGGCGCCGGCCTCGATCATGACCACCTTCTTGCCGGTGGAGACTACCGTAACGTCCAGATCGCTGACCTTGCGCTGCTCGCTGTCAGGGTTGAACACCAGCTTGCCGTCCACCAGACCCACCTTCAGGGCGGCCACAGGGCCGTTCCAGGGGATATCGGAGATGGCCAGCGCAGCGGAGGTGCCGATGAGCGCGGCGACCTCGGGGGAGCAGTCGTGGTCCACAGCCATGACGGTGCACATCACGGACACGTCATTGCGGAAGTCGTAGGGGAACAGGGGGCGGATGGGGCGGTCTATGACGCGGCTGGTCAGGATGCCCTTCTCGCCGGGGCGGCCCTCGCGGCGGTTGAAGCTGCCGGGGATGCGGCCCACGGCGTACAGCTTCTCCTCAAAGTCCACGCTCAGGGGGAAGAAGTCGATGCCGTCCCGGGGACGGGGGGCGGCGGTGACGCAGCACAGCACGCGGGTGTCGCCGTAGCCCACCATGACGGCGGCGTTGGCCAGCTCGGCCAGCTTGCCCACCTCCAGCGTGAGGGGACGGCCCGCCAGATCCATGGTGTACTTGTGGTAGTGGGGGAATTGGCGCTTGGTGATGATGGTCGACATATCATTTCTCCTTTTTTGTGAAATAGCATCCTGTGCCGCGACCCATCGCCGTTAGCACTTGAAAACACCCCGAAAACAGCGGTTTCGACGCATTTTCAACTGCTAATGGCTGGACGCGCACACGGCGCAGAATGTGAAAGAAGGGTGATGCGCGTGCGCACATCACCCTGTTTCAACTTACTTACGCAGACCCAGCTTGGCGAGCAGGGCACGATAACGATCGATGTCCTTCTTGGCCAGGTAGTCCAGCAGACGGCGGCGCTTACCGATCATCATCTGCATGCCGCGGCGGCTGTGGAAGTCATGGGGATGCACCTTCAGGTGCGCGGTCAGCTGGTTGATGCGCTCGGTGAGGATCGCCACCTGCACCTCGGGGGAGCCGGTGTCGGTCTCGTGGGTACGGTTGGCCTCGATGATGGAGGTCTTCTGGTCTTTCAGCATCATAGTTGTGTTTCCACCTTTCATAAATTACGCCCGCATCCTGAGCCGTGGGAGAGATGGACCGCTCCGCGCAGCTAAGGCAAGGGGCAGCGACATAGTCGCGTACCTTGGTATGTTACCATAAACCCACCCGTTTGTAAAGCAGATTTTTTCATTTGTTTACGTTTTGTTCTTCACTTTTGGCCGGGAAGCTGGTATACTGACCTGGTTCCTGCAAGAAAGGGGAGTTTTTCCGATGAAACGACACACACGATTACTGGCGCTGCTTCTGCTGGCGGCGCTGTTGACCGGCTGCGGCAGCAATGCCCAGCAGCCCAAGGAGGCGGATGCCGCCGTCGTGCAGGCGGCGCTGCCGCCGGAGGGCATCACGGCGCTGGTGCTGTCCGACGACACGCAGGTGCTGCGCTTCCGCCGGGACGACGACATCTGGTACTGGCAGGATGACGAAACGTTCCCGCTGGATCAGGCGGCCATGCCCGCCCTGCTGGAGGCGGCCGCCGCCATGACCTCCGCTCCCGCGGTGCCGGCGGGGGACGACCTGTCGGCCTACGGGCTGGATGACGCCAAGACCAGCCTGTCCGTCACGGCGGACGGCGAAACGCTGACCTTCACCCGGGGCGACCAGACCGCCTCCGGCGACTGGTATCTCCGCTGCACCGAGGACGGCACCGTGCGGACGGTGTCCGACGACACCGTGAAGGTGTTCCAGCTGCTGGACGGCAGCATCTACGATATGGCCGTGCTGCCCACGCTGCCCGCCATCACCATGGACACGCTGCACACCGCCGCCATCACCGGCGCCGGCGGCGTCCAGATCAACCTCCGCGTGGTGGACGGCGTGCGGAAGGTGGGCAGCCGCGATGTGACGGCGGAGACGGAGGCCCTGATGGACGAGCTGTCCCGTCTGGCCGTCACCGCCTGCGTGGACTACGACCCCGCCGAGGGTGCCGCCGCCGTCTGCGGGCTGGACGCGCCGGCGGCGGTGCTGACGCTGACCTGCGCCAACGCCGTGGGCACGGAGGAGGCGCTGACCGTCACCATTGGCCTGCCCACCGGAGACGGCGGCCGCTATGTGACGCTGAACGACGAGCCCACCATCTACCGTATGGAGGAGACATCGCTGGTGCAGGTGCTGACGCTGGCGGAGCACGGTCTGAGCTGAACACGAAAGGTGCGTTGCAAAACGCACCTTTTTGTGGTATAAGAGGAGACGATCCAGAGAAAAGGGGGACTGTCCGTGCGTATTCTTATCGTGGAGGACGAAAAACGTCTGGCCGGTACGCTGGCGGAGCTGCTGCACCGCCGGGGCTACACCGTGGATGTCAGCTATGACGGCGTTTCCGGGCTGGACAACGCCCGCAGCGGCATCTACGATCTGGTGCTGCTGGACGCCATGCTGCCGGGACTGGACGGCTTCTCGCTGCTGCAGCAGCTCCGCGCCGGCGGCGACACGGTGCCCGTGCTGATGCTGACGGCCCGCAGCGACCTCAGCGACCGGGTGCGGGGGCTGGACTGCGGCGCCGACTACTACCTGACCAAGCCCTTTGAAACGGAGGAGCTGCTGGCCTGCATCCGCTCCCTGCTGCGCCGGGGCGGCGAGACGGCGGACTGCGGCGCCGTCTCCTTCGGCGACCTGCGTCTGGAAATGACCACGTTCCTCCTCTCCTGCGGCGACCGGTCCGTCCGCCTGAGCCGCCGGGAGTACGATCTCATGGAGCTGCTGATGCGAAACGGCAGCCAGATCGTGTCCAAGGAGCAGCTTATATTGAAGGTATGGGGCTACGACTCCGCCGCCGAGGACAACAACGTGGAGGTGTACATCTCCTTCCTGCGGCGGAAGCTGACCCATCTGCACTCCCGCGTGCGCATCAAGACGCTGCGCATGGTGGGATACTGTCTGGAGGAGGTGTCGGCATGATCCGCAAGCTTCGCTGGAAGGTCGTGGGGCTGAATATGGGCATGGTGTTCTGCGTCCTGCTGGCGGTATTCGCCGCCGTGTACTTCTCCTCCCGGACCGTCATTGCCCGCAGCGTCCAGCAGCAGCTGCAGCAGGTGCTCCAGACCGGCAGCGGCTACGACCTGTCCCAGCCGGGACAGGAGGGTGTGCCCTGCTTTGTGGCGGAGGTCTACGCCAGCGGCACCGTCCGCGTCTCCGGCAACAGCTATTACGACCTGACGGACAAGGCGGCGCTGGTGGACATCGTCACCGCCGCCCTGTCGGCGGACAGCGATGAAGGCGTGCTGGCGGAGCACCACCTGCGCTACCTGCGGCAGGCGGGGCTGCTGTCCACCCGCATCGCCTTCACCGACAGCACGCTGGAGCAGGCCACCCTCCGCAGCCTGCTGACCGGCAGCCTGCTCATCGGTCTGGCGGCGCTGGCGGTGCTGTTCGCCTGCAGCTATGTGCTCAGCGGCGCGGTGACGCGCCCGGTGGACCGCGCGTGGCAGCAGCAGAAGCAGTTCCTGTCCGACGCCAGTCATGAGCTGAAAACGCCCCTGACGGTGATCCTGTCCTCGGCGGAGCTGCTGGAGCAGAGCGCCGCGCCGGAGCAGAAGCAGTATGTGGACAACGTCCGTGCCGAGTCCCGCCGCATGAAGCGGCTGGTGGAGGATATGCTCACCCTGTCCCGGGTGGAGCGGGGCGGCGAACACCTGCCGGACACCACGGCGGACCTGTCGGACGCGGCGGCGGACGCCGCTCTCCGGTTCGAGCCGGTGGCCTACGAGGCGGGACACACCCTGTCCTACGACATCGCGCCGGGGCTTCTGGTGCGGGGCGACAGCGGCAAGCTGGAGCAGGCGGTGGCCGTCCTGCTGGACAACGCCATCAAATACGCCGCCCCCGGCACGGAGGTGCGTCTGGATGCGGCGCGGCAGGGCAAAAACGCCTGCCTGTGGGTGGAGAATGAGGGCGACCCCATCCCCGCCGACAAGCTGCCCCACATTTTCGACCGCTTTTACCGGGCTGACGAGTCCCGCACCGACGGCGGCAGCTTCGGCCTGGGCCTGCCCATTGCCAGAGCCATCGTGGAGGCCCACCGGGGCACCCTCCACTGCGACAGCGGCGGGCACACCACCCGCTTTACCATTACCCTCCCCTGCCGGCAGGGGAAATAGAGAGGCGATACCATGTTTGATACCATCATCCGCGGCGGCACGGTCATCGACGGCACCGGCCGCCCCGGCTTTTCCGCCGATGTGGGCATCACCGCCGGGAAGATCGCGGCGGTGGGCGCGCTGTCCGCCGCCCCGGCATCCCGCGTCATCGACGCATCGGGCCGCGCGGTGACGCCCGGCTTCATTGACATCCACCGCCACGCCGATGCCGCGGCCTTCCGCCCCGGCTACGGGGAGCTGGAGCTGCGGCAGGGGCTGACCACCATCGTCAACGGCAACTGCGGCCTGTCCGCCGCCCCCTTCGGCGAGACCCACGCCGCCGCCATCCGGGCCTATCTGCGGCCCATCACCGGCGACATCCCGGCGGCGCTGCCCTCCGCCTCCATGGCGGACTATCTGGCGGCGCTGCACGATCTGCCCCTCCATACCGGCATGCTGGTGGGGGCGGGCATCCTCCGGGCGGACGCCGCCGGCTACGAGCTGGAGCATCTGGAGGACGCCCACTACCGCGCCATCCACCGGGCCATGGAGCGTGCGCTGGCTGACGGCGCGCTGGGCGTGTCTCTGGGTCTGGGCTACGCGCCGGAGTGCTTTTACACCACGGCGGAGCTGATCCGGGCGCTGGAGCCCCTGCGGGGGCAGGATATCCCCCTCACCGTCCACATGCGGCAGGAGGGCGCCGGTGTCTGCGAGGCCGTGGAGGAGATGCTCACCGTGGCCCGGACGCTCCGCATCCCCCTGCACATCAGCCACCTGAAGGCCATGGGCCGTGACAGCTGGGGCAAAAAGATCCCCCGTGCGCTGGATATGCTGGCGCAGGCCCGGCAGGAGGGCATGGATGTCAGCTGTGACGTGTACCCCTACACCGCCGGCTCCACCCAGCTGCTGCACATCCTGCCGCCGGAGTTTCTGGAGGGCGGCATGGACGCGGTGGTAAAGCGTCTCCGTGACCCCGCCGCCCGGCGGGAGCTGGCGCAGCGCATCGACACCGGCGCCGGCTTTGACGACATCGCCCGTCTGGCGGGCTGGGACGGCATCTACCTCACCAGCCTCCACTGCCCGGAGGATCACCCCTTCCTGGGCAAGAGCCTCGCCCAGATCGCGGCGCTGATGGGGCAGGACCCCCTCAACTGCTGCTGCGACCTGCTGGTGCGGGAGGACTGCCAGATCACCATGATCGACTTCATGGCCTCGGAGGAGGACATCGCCGCCATTCTGCAAAGCGACCTGTCCAACCTGATCTCCGATGCCACCTACCCCACGGAGGGCATGCCCCATCCCCGGGTCTACGGCACGTTCCCCCGCCTGATCCGGCACTTCGTCATGGAGAAGCGTGTGCTCTCACTGGAGCAGGCGGTGCGGAAAATGACGGCGCTGCCTGCCAGAGCGCTGCGCCTGCGGGGCAAGGGCGTTCTGGCGCCGGGCATGGACGCGGATCTCTGCGTCTTTGACCCGTCACAGCTCCGGGAGAACGGCGACTATCAGCACCCCTGCCGGATGGCGTCCGGACTGGACGCCGTACTGGTGGCGGGGGAGCCGGCGGTCATACACGATACATACACCGGCGTCCGCGCCGGCACGGTCATCAGGAGGGATAGTCTATGAGAACAGATATGCTGCAGGAGCTGGAGCGCATCGTCCGCCTTGCCGGCGGCATGGTGCGGGAGGCCCACGACATCGAGCAGGTCACCACGGAGAAAAACGGCGCCGCCGACCTTGTTACCAAGTACGATGTGGCGGTGCAGGGCTTTCTGAAGCGGGAGCTGCTGGAGCTGCTGCCGGAGGCGGACTTCTTCGGCGAGGAGGGGGAGCACGCGGCCCTGACCCGCCCGTGGACATTCATCGTGGACCCCATCGACGGCACCACCAACTTTGTCCGCCGCCTGCATTACAGCAACATCTCCGTCGCCCTGGCCCACGACGGGCAGGTGGAGTACGCCGTGGTCTACGACCCCTTTGCCGACCAGCTGTTTTCCGCGCAGAAGGACTGCGGCGCGTTCTGCAGCGGCCTGCCCATCCATGTCAGCGATAAGGACATGGCCCACGCCGTGTTCCTCTGCGGCTCCACCATCTATGACCGCAGCCTGACGGAGCAGAACTTCTCCCTGCTGCGGCAGCTGTACGACCGGGGGCTGGACTACCGCCGCTTCGGCGCGGCGGCGCTGGATCTGTGCCAGGTGGCCGCCGGCCGGGTGGAGCTGTTTTATGAGTGCCGCCTGTCCCCGTGGGACTACGCTGCCGGCAGTCTCATCGTGGCCGAGGCCGGCGGCATCGTCACCGGCTTTGACGGAAAGCCCATGGATGTGCTGCGGCCCTCGTCGGTGTTTGCCGCCAACGCGAAATGCCACGGCGTGCTGCATGAGCTGACGCTGTGAAAGAATAAAAAGAGGCGGGACGGTCCATCGCGGACCGTCCCGCCTCTTTTTATTTCAGGAATAATTGCATGGTGAACTGCATGAGGAAGCTTATTTGCTTCCGGGCGGAATTTATTTTCGGAAATTCAGGAAATTCTTTTTACAGGAATTTGTCCAGCTCCCGCTCCACCTCCGGCATCTTCTTCACGGCGGGACTCTCGATGCGCAGGCCGTCCTTGATGACCATGTGCAGGCTGCGCAGCGCCGTCAGATCAGCCAGCGGGTCCCTGTCGCACACGATGAGATCGGCGGCTTTTCCCGGCTCCACGGAGCCGGTGATATCGCTGATGCCCGCCAGCTCCGCGTTCAGCAGCGTGGCGCTGTACAGCGCGAAGGCCGGCGTCACGCCGCAGTATTTCACAAAGTAGCACAGCTCCCGCCACATGTCGTAGTGGGTGATGTAGGGGCAGCCGGTGTCGGTGCCCAGCCCCACGGGGATGCCGTTTTGCAGACACGCTCTGGCCAGCGCCACGATGCCCTCGAACACCACCTTGCCGTTCTCCTGCTGCTCATAGGTGGCGTGGGAGATGCTGCGGTCGAACAGGGCGTAGGGCACGGCGGGAGAGATAGTGGAGATCTGGAATGCGCCCCGTTCCCGGAACAGCCGCAGGATGTCCGCGTCCGGCCGGGCACCGTGCTCGATGGAGTCCACGCCGTTTTCCAGCGCCACCCGGACGCCCTCGGGGCTTTCCACATGGGCGGCCACCTTCATGCCCAGCGCGTGGGCGCGGTCACAGGCGGCCTTCACCAGCGGCGGCTGCATCCGCAGCACGCCCGGCTCGCCCACCACCTCGGCGTCCATGACGCCGCCGGTGATCATCAGCTTGATGAGGTCGGGCTTCTCCGCCGCGATCTTCTCCACACAGGCGGCGGCCTCCTCCGGCGTCCGGGCCTCGTAGGCCAGGGAGCCGGCCATGTGCCCGCCCGGCACGGATACCGCCATATTGGAGGCCACCACCCGGGGGCTGAGGATCTCGCCTGCCGCCGCCTTCTCGCGGATGATAGTGTCAAAGTCCGCCACGCCGCCCACGGTGCGGACGGTGGTGACGCCGCTGAGCAGCTCCATTCTGGCGTAGCTCTCGCACAGGCGGATGCCCACCCGGCGCATCAGGCCGCTGGACGTGATGAGCTTCACCAGCTTTTTGGGGTCGGAGGGCTTCTTTTTCGGCTTGCCGGAGGCCGGCAGGTGGACATGCATATTGATCAGTCCCGGCAGCACATACCGTCCCGCCAGATCCACCGGCTCGTACCCGGCAGGCACCGGCCCGTCGGTGACGGCGGCGATGCGGCTGCCCTCCACGCAGACGGTTTTCCCCGTCTGGGGCGTCATGTCCCGGGTGCCGTCCAGCACCACACCGTTCATCAGCGCGTAGCGCGTCTCATTTTTATACATGGGAACACCTCCTGAGAATGTTATGCGTCCTTCCTGCCGGATACGTTGGCCGCGAACACGCAGACCAGGATCACCGCCACGCCCAGCATCTGCCAGATGCTGAACGGCTCCTTCAGCAGCACCACGCCCGCCAGCACGGACACCACCGTGGTCACGTTGGAGAAAAGCGATGTCTCCGACACGGACAGGTGGCTGTTGGCGAAGTTCAGCAGGCCGTAGGCCAGCACCGAGGACAAAAGGCCCAGATACAGCACAGCCAGCCAGAACCCGCCGCTGTGGAGGGGCGCGGTGATCATGGGGCTTTGCAGCCCGCCGGCGTGGAGCAACGCCGCGGGGATGAACACCGCCATGCCCACGATGAACATGACATAGGTCATCTCAAAGGGCGTGAACCGTTTGGCCGCGTCGTGGCTGATGCCGTAATACAGCGTGTCGCTGAGCATGGTCAGCAGCAGGAACAGCATGCCCAGTGCGGAGACCGTCACCGCGCCGCCCACGGAGATCAGCGCCACGCCGCCGATGGCGCCCACGGCGCACAGCACCTGCTTCAGCGTCACCTTCTCGTGGAGCACCAGCACGTCCATGAGGATGCAGCACACCGGCACGGCGGCGATGATGGTGCCCGCCACCGCCGAGGAGGTGTACAGGATGCCGTAGTTTTCAAAAATAAAGTAGGCCACCGGCTGCACGATGCCCAGAAGCAGCAGCTTGTACACCGGCTTGCCCCGCAGGGAAAAGGCGAACAGCGGCCTGCCCCGCAGCTTTCCCACCAGCGCGTTGACCAGCACCACCAGTGTCATGGCAGCCACCGCCACCGTAAACCGGAAGGCCAGCAGCACCGTGGGCGCGGCCACTTCCAGCGCCAGCTTGGAGAACATGAAGCTCATGCCGAAGATCACGGCAGAGGCCAAAGCCGCCAGCAGCGACAGTGTGTGGGTCTTTTTCTGCGTCATATCCCGATACCTCGTTTTGTGAATGGGGCGCTGCGCCGCCCGTTTCGGTTGTTATAGCACAACTTTGCCGAAAAAGCAAGCCGCGCCGTCCCCTGGAAAAAGCGCGCCGCCCGCCGGGCGCACCATCTGCACCTCCCGGCAGGCAGGCGAAAGCCCCGCGCGGTGCGCGGGGCTTTCGTACCGGCGGCTTGGGGAGAGGGGTGCCGCCGGCTGTGGGAGGTAAAAATTTTGAAGGAAGAAAAGTTGAATGGAAAAAACAGGTTACTTATTGGTGACCTTGCTGACGATGCCGACCACCACAAGAAGACCGGCCAGAGCAGCCAACAGAATGTTCAGACCCATGCTTCAGCGCCTCCTTTCCTGCAGTTCTCTTAACGTGTTTTTAATGTACCACACCGCAAGCGATTTGTAAAACGCATCATATTCATCAAAACCATGAAAAATACTTTGCACCCTGCCGCCGCATATGCTATACTGTCCGCATGAGAGGAGCGTGAGGCCATGAGCGTGGCGAAATACCAGATCTTTCTGAAAACAGTGGCGTGCGGCAGCTTCACGGCGGCGGCACGGGAGATGAACTTCACCCAGTCCGGCGTCAGCCATGCCATCGGTTCGCTGGAGGAGGAGCTGGGAGTGCCCCTGCTGATCCGCAGCCACGGCGGCGTCACGCCTACGGCGGACGGCCGGGAGCTGATGCCTTACTTTGAGAAAATGTGCGCCATGCAGCACCAGCTGGAGCAGCGGGCCGCCGACCTGCGGGGACTGGAGACGGGCCTTGTGAAGGTGGCCACGTTCACCAGTGTGTCGGAAAAGTGGCTGCCCAATATCCTCAAGACGTTTCAGGAGCACTATCCCCGCATCGAGTTCGAGCTGCTGCCGTCCAACTTCAACAACGAGATCAGCGACTGGGTGCTGAAGGGGCAGGCGGACTGCGGCTTCATCAGCCTGCCGGCCCCGGCGGAGAAGTATCTGGACTGCTGGCTTCTGCAGCGGGACCAGTGGAAGGTCATCGTGCCCTGCAACCACCCGCTGGCCGGGGCGGACCCCTTTCCGCCGGAGGCGCTGGAGCAGTACCCGCTGATCCTGCTGGACGAGGGCGACGACTACGAGATCCAGGCGGTGTTCGACACGCTGGGGCTGAAGCCGAAGATCCAGTACACCGTCCAGCAGGATCAGACCATTCTGGCCATGGTGTCCAACGGGCTGGGCATCAGCGTCATGGAGGAGCTGATGCTCTACCGCTGCGCCTATCCGCTGGTGTCCTGCTCCCTGCCCCAGCCGTTTTACCGGAACATCGGCATCTGCGTCAAGGACAAGAATGCCCTGTCCAACAGCACCCGGGCCTTTATCGACCACACCCGCCGGTGGGTGCTGGCCAACTTCCCCGACGGCTGGAATGCCCCACCGCCCACCACCCGCTGACATACCGCAACGAAACGCCGCCCCGTGCCGTCATAGACAGCAGAGGCGGCGTTTTGCCGCAAAGGTTCCGCTGGCGTTTTCCCGCCCGGTGTGGTAGGATGTAGGGATACACCATCCGCAAGGGAGGGAGCGCGTCTTGGAGGACGTACAGATCATCGACCTGTTTTTCCGCCGTGACCCGGCGGCGCTGGAGGCCGTGGAGGCCCGATACGGAAAAAAGTGCCTGGCAGCGGCGTGCCACATCCTGCCGGACCGGCGGGACGCGGAGGAGTGCGTCTCCGACGTGTGGCTGCGGCTGTGGAACGCCATTCCTCCGGAACGGCCCCGGAGCCTGGCGGCCTATATCACCTGCATCGTCCGGCGCGTGGCGCTGGACCGCTGCGATTACAACAGGGCCGCCCAGCGCCGCAGCGACCTGACGGTGGCCTTTGAGGAGCTGGAGGGCTGCCTGCCGGCGGAGGACGCCGCGGCCGCGTCTCTCCAGCGGCAGGAATTTGCCCGTGTGCTCAACGATTTTCTGCGGCAGCTGACACGGCAGAGCCGTACATATTTTATCCGCCGCTACTGGTACGGCGAGAGCATCCGTGAGATCGCGGATGCCTGCGGCGCCGGGGAGGAGAAGATCAAGTCTTCCCTGTTCCGCACCCGCCAGCGGCTGCGGCAGCGCCTGGAAAAGGAGGGGATGCTGTGAACGAGCCTATGCTGCGCATGATGATGGACGCCATCGACGACGAGCTGCTGGAGGAGGCCCAGCG
>ENA-OOZY01000423-OOZY01000423.1-human-gut-metagenome-genome-assembly--contig:-NODE-423-length-31806-cov-8.279330_pt1 | contig 31806 bp, 17 predicted proteins | sample MGYA00241047_ERZ501410 | MGnify/ENA primary metagenome ERZ501410 (study PRJEB25962, sample SAMEA2042621) | human gut metagenome | biome: human gut; feature: human-associated habitat; material: faeces... | reverse complement strand
AATGAGGCGCTCTGGCCCTGTGCCCCAAAGAAAGAGCACAAAAGAAAGGCCAATAATATATTTGTTCTTTTCATCATTACAGTTTCACTATGTTATTCTTGTATTCTTTACCGTTGTATTTCACTACCACCACATAACTGCCCCCCGGTAATCTGCTCAGATCCACCTGTGCCGGACCGAACGGAGAGATCGTCTCTGCCGATTCCCATACCTGTGTCCCTCCTGTATTGTAAAGGGTAACGCCGATCTTCCCCTGTACCTCTTTGCCCATGCGGATATTCATCCTGTCCTTTACCGGATTGGGATAAAGGTCGACAGGCACGCGGTTGTCCCTCGACATCACTACAAATTCGCGGCTGCATGTCTTTCCGAAATAATCGCCGGCAGTAACCGTGACTGTGGCCATCCCGTTTTTGAGGGACGTAATGGTCAGCTGCCCGTTCTCTACGTCCGTTCTTATAAGTCCGGTGACGGAACTGGTGATATCGTAACTGAGGGCTTCCCCGTCTGCATCCGTAAAGTAGTCCTCCAGGGGGATAACCTGCTTTTCCCCGTTGCGCTCAAAGTACATGTTTTCCCAGGATGCCTGGGTGATAACGGGGGCGTTGTTTTTCTCTATGGCGAACGGGATGCCGACAACCGTTGCAGCTCCGGCTTCATCCGTGACGGTCAGTACGGCCGTACCGCTGTATGCTTCCCCTGCCGAAACTTCCGAGGCCTTGATGGTAACGACAACCGCATTGCCTTCCAGGGCAGCCGAAACGCCTTTCATATCGTTCAGGGTGAATGTATACCCCTGTCCTTCCGGCTCTGTCACGTCGAAGTATTCCTTCCTTGTCTGGTAGGCTTTAAGCAGGATGTCCCCTGAATTCCTGCGCGTTACAACCGGGGGTTGGTTGCTCAGAGTTTCACCGCTTTCGAAGGCGGCAGACGAACGGTTTCCGAACATGTCGACGCCAACGACCGCGATATAGTAAACGGTTTTTGGGGTCAGATTGCTGAGCGTGGCAGCCACGCCTTCTCCGGCAGCCTTGTTTCCGACATCCACCCTCCCGGTTACGTCAAGGGTACTGAGGTCCGTGTTCCCGAACGGCTGTGTGCTCAGGTAAATGTCATAGTGGTCAGCCGTTCCGTTGTCCTGGTCGGCCGTAACACTCCAGGCAAGCTCTGCAGAATTTGATTTCCAGACAACCTGCAGGTCATTCACCGGTTCGGGAGCAATCCCTGCATCGGTCTGTACGGGCGGGCGGCATCGATGTAGCCGACGCCGAGCTTTCCGGCGAACTCCGGATTGTGGGCATCAATATCCCTTGCGGTATTGAGGATGCGCTTGCGCAGGTCCTCCGGGGTAAAGCCGGGATGTCCCACGCCGTATTCGGAAACGATCAGCGCCGCAACCCCGGAGACATGGGGACAGGCCATGGAGGTGCCCTGCATGTATCCGTAGTTGTTGTCGGGCATGGTGCTCAGGATGGCACAGTTGTCGTTGTATTTGCCGCCGTAGCGGAAACTTCCTCCGGGAGCGGTTATATCAACCCAGTCTGCATAATTGGAATAATAGGCCTTTTTGAAATCCGGAGCCATGGAGGCTACTGAAAGGACTTTATCATACTGGGCGGGATATTCGAGGTAGTCCCGGTTGCTGTTGCCGGCAGAGAAGATCACGATACCGCCCTTCATGGGGCCGGTCTGTATGCCTGTTTCATCTATTCCCGCATAAGTGATAAAATAATCGATGGCTTCTTTGGTAGCCCTGGGGAAGGTCGGGGTAACCCCTTCGTCAAATGTATAGGACCAGCTGTTCTGGCTGATGACGGCCCCGTTGTTGGCTCCGTAAACAATGGCAGAGGGAATTTGCTGGGTGCCGTCGTCCTTGTCTGGGTCCTGTGCATTGGGGGCGAAAATCTGGCAGCTCATGACACGTACTCCGTCGTTGTTCCCGCTTCCTCCTGCAACGCCGCACACGCCGATGCCGTTGTTATTGACGGCGGCAATCGTTCCCGCAACGTGGGTACCGTGTGCGTGAGCCACGATGTTCGGGCTGTCGTGTACGAAGTTCCATCCGTATACATCCCCGTCATAGCCGTTGTTATCGTTGTCGTCCAGGCCTTCCTGCTCGTCTTCGTTTCTCCATACGTTGTCCCGGAGGTCTTCGTGGTTGATATCGATTCCCCCGTCAACGACGGCGACGATCACTTCGCGGGAACCGGCGGTGACGTCCCAGGCCCTTTGCAGGTTGATGTCAGCCCCCTCTACGGAGTACTGGATGCTTCCGTTGTTGTTGTAATGCCATTGTTTTGACAGAAGGGGATCGTTGAAGGTACCCGTGGCAGCCGGTTTTGCAAGCGCTGCGGCATCAACGGGAACAATGCGGTCGCCGCCTGTGCGGACGGCCCGGCGGACAGGTTCTATGATGTCGATGCCCGCTACGGACGAAAGATCGGCGGCGGCCCTTGTCAGGGGAACATCCTGATTGAAGCGGATGTCATACCACAGGTCGAGTCCGGCGGCGTGCTGCCGGGCTTCGAACTTTCCGGCAGGCGGGAATACCCTCTTGATCTGTGAGGCCCCGAGTTCGGCGGCGATGCGGTCGATTTCGGAAATCCCCATCTGTGCCGTCCCGGCGGCAGAAGAAAGGCGTACTTTTTCAGAACTTCCGGATTGCAGTTTTATCCGGATGACGCCGGGAAGGAAGTTTGTCCGGCTTTCCCGGGTCCACCCGGGTTGCTCCTTGCTTTTATCCTCGTTTCCGAGTTTATCATCCTGACAGCCCAGAAAAAGAAGGCCGAGCAGGAGAAAGAATAGTTTATGGTTCATTGTATGGGGTAGATTAAATTAGCTATAAATATATGCTTTTATTTTATTTCATCATAATAAGTAAAGACTTTTATCAGGTCTTCCGGTTTCATTTTCAGCTTATTGTCTTTGAAATACTTTCCGATAAGATTCGCTTTGTCGCCGAAAACGGATAAGAATTCTTTTTTAGAGCGGGGCAATACCGATGCTTCCTGCTCATCCAGTTGATAATACAAAACTTCTTTGTGCTGGAACTTATCCTTTTCTTTTTCCTGATATCCGTTAGCCGGACGCCCTTTTTCAAGCTGGCAGGTATGGAGATTCAAAAGCTTGCAGCCCGCTCCGTTATACATCACTTCCAGTATACCTGTTCCGGACCTGTTCCCGGTCACATAATCAGTGTAGATAAAATGTCTATTTCCAATCGTTATCCCCGCGATTTTATCCGAAAGATTCAGAGTATAGGTTGAATCGGCTTCATTCTTCAGCCAAATCTGCTCTCCATATACAAAATATCTCATAGAGTATTTTTTTATTTCTCCGGAAATTAGGGTCACACTTCCGGGTTGCCATTCCTTTTCCAGGAAAGGGGTGCCGTCATAGGTTGCTGCAAATTTAGGGGAATCGACATCCATGGCATCCGGTAACATACTCAACCGGAAATTGTTCATCGTCGAATTGACACTATTTACATCCTGAGCCTTTAACAAAGGCACGGATAGAAATAGACATAAAATAAAGATTAATTTTTTCATGGTTGCAGGTTTAGTGAGAAAAAGAAGAGGATGCTGATTTGCATCCTCTCCCGATAAGTTCATCCTAAGAGGATCATTCCTCTTTGACCATTACAGTTATATAAGGAAACCATCCTGAGTACGATGCATTCAAAACACCATAGGATCCGGTTGTTATTCCCCTGAAATTAATATCACAAACAATAGGCTTATTATACAAACTGCTTCCGACAACATTAAAAATAAAATAATCAGCTCCTCCCTGAGAAAACATATATTGCTGCATAGGAATTTGTATCTGAGCATTATCGTAGTCAACGATACCCTTGATTAAGGAAGGTACTCCGAATAATCCGCCTATAGCAATCGTATCTCCATTAATTTGTTCTATGGTCATGTCGTAAGGATCTCCGTCATTGGCTCCATTTTTTGTATTCTGAGCCAACCAGTTGCCTTCCAGCCAGTCCATGGTAATCTCAAAGAAACGACTTAGATTTACGACAACACTTGTGGTTGTTCCTTCCTGTAACATAGACTGATCAGCTACTAAATTAAGAGTTAACTTAACAGCCTCAGGAGTCAGATTGTCATAATTGCCTTTTACTTTAATTACTCCGGTATATTTTCCGGCAGGGATCGTAACGGTTTTATTCACAAACTCATAATCCTGACCTTCTACTGCAGTCGTATTGGCTGCGTCGACAACGACACTGAAAGTACGATCTGCATTGCTTGTTTTGGAAACTCCCAGTGTAATCTCTAAAATTCCGTCTTCGTTCTCTTTAACAACTTTGTTTATAGCTCCTTCGTTGAATGATACGAAGTCAGGACCGCTATAGTGAATGGGATCATTTTCACATCCCATTAAGAAAAATGCGGATAACGCAATAAATAAAATGTATATCTTTTTCATAATTAATCCTTTTTAGTATCCTTCGTTTTGTTGATCTTTCATTTGTGGATTAGCATTGATCTCATGTGTCGGAATCGGCCATACAAAACGGAAATCACTGGCTTCTTTACTGATTTCTGTTGAATTTGCACCACCGTTCTGGTATACATAAGTTCCGTCCTGAGGAGTACGTCCGCTAAGACCTATTCCATAACGCTTCAGATCCCACAAACGGTAACCTTCCATATAAAGTTCTCTTTGACGTTCCTTACGAATTTCATTAGTCAACGCTGTTCCACTATATGTTTGGTCTGTATAACCGGCGATACGTTTTGAACGCAAAGCGTTCAAATAACTCAACGCATTGGTTTCATCATTGGATTCTTTATATGCTTCAGCTAAAATCAGATACATTTCTGCAATACGAAGTATTTTCGGAGCATTTATAAACTGGGTATTACCCGTACAATAAAGCGGATTACCCGGATATTTGGAACAATAATAAAGCTGAGGAGAACCTGAAGAAAAATTCATCGATCCTTTTTTAAAGTAAGCAGCAAAGCGAAGGTCATTCGTTTGATCATATAAATCCAATACTGTTTTCGTCGGAAGAAAATCCGGATTAACTTTGGTATTACTTCCTGATTTATCAATTAAGACCGTACCGGTAGCACTACCCAATTGGCCTGATATGAATATGGGCTGAAAAATAACCTCCGTAGACTTATCGTTTGTCCACATATCTCTCATAGCGACAGCCGTCGTGACTAATGGATACTTGTCACCATCTACCAATGGTTTTGCAGCATTGATAGCTGCTGTGTAATCTTTCATCTGTAAAGCAACCCGTGCTTTTAGTGCAGCAACAGCATCTTCTGTCAGATAACCGGAGTTTTGTGTTCCGGGTGTCGTTATATATTTGGCTGCTGAGTCAAGATCTGCAGTAATAAGCTCATATGTCTTTGCCAATGACGAGCGTGCCGGATAAGTAGAAGACTGGCTGGAAGGTGCATATTTTGTTACTAAAGCAACACCTAAATCATTTGCAGCCGTAGATGCATTATACGGTTTACAGAAACGGATAGCCAATTCTTCATATGCCAATGCCCGCATAAAATAAGCTTCACCTAAATAATGCTTTAATGTGATTTGATCCGCGTCAGAAAAAGTATGCATCAGTGATACCCCTTTTTCCAATACCAAATTACAATTACTGATCAATGCATAGAAACCGGACCATTGTCCGCCACTCTCTGCTGTGTGCTGCCAGCGGTACCAAGCGCCATAAGTATTAGTAAAGTCAATAACTGCATTTAAACCGTCAGCTTGAACTTCAGGTTGGATAACATAATCACCTGTAAACAGGACCTGTGTATATTCATAAAATCCATTCCGAAAATTTTTAAAGTCACTTACTGTCTGTAAAGCTTCGTCGGTAGGGATTTTATCATACGGGTATTTGTCCATATCGCATGAAGCAAGGGAAAGACCCGTAATACCTATCAAAGTATATAATATCTTTTTCATTTGATTAAATTTAAAATTAGAAGTTCAACTCTACACCGATTTCATACTGTCTGGTATTCGGATATTTACCCAAGGACAAGTTAGAGTCAATTTCCGGGTCATATCCTGAATAATCCGTAAATGTCAACAAGTTACGTCCGATAGCATAGATTCGGGCTCCTTCCATAAATCCGGTTTTCTTCAATAATTGTCTGGGGAATGTATAAGACAATGTTACGTTTTTCAAACGAACGAAAGAGGCGTTTTCCACAAAACGGGAATCGAATTGCGGAGCTTCTCCTGCTTTTGGAATATCTGTAATCTGTCCCGGAGTTGTCCACATGTTCAACATCTTTTTCGCTTGATTTTGATCGGCTGCAAACGTTGAATTTTCAACAAAGAAACGGTCGTTGTTCAACATGTATTTTTGAGCTACCCATGTAAAGTCTGCACTCAGAGAAATGCCTTTCCAGGCCACTGTTGTTGCAAAACCTCCGGCCCAAGGAGCAAAACGGGTTTTTCCCATAAATTGCTTCAGATCATCAGAGTAGTTTTCAGTAACACCACCTTCCGGAGTATACCACAACTGTTTACCGTTAGCAGGATTTACACCGGCATATTTTGCATAGAAAAATTCACCGAAAGCATGTCCTTCTGCATATTTAATTCCGGTACCGGCTTGTACGAAATTCTCAAAACCTTCATACAATTTTACAATCTCATTCTTATTGTAGTTGAAGTTAGCACTAACATTCCAATAGAAATCACCTTTACTGAAAATATCGTAATTTACAGATACGTCAATACCGGTATTCGTCATCTTACCAACGTTACCATTAGCAGAAGAGTGTCCTGTCGTATAAGAGAAAGGTACGCTCATCAACATATCTGTCGTCGTCTTTTTGTAAAATTCAATATCCAGATTTAAAGCATTCATTAAACGGCCGGAAACACCCACATTCCACGATTTCACAGTTTCCCAGGTCAAACCGTCGTTCTGTACTCCGCTGATTGTCCAGCTCGCTTCATTGTTATATTGTCCGTTTCCAATTGAACCGATATATACATAATCGCTGATTCCAGAGTTACCCGTAGAACCGTAACTTACTTTCAAACGTAAATCATCAATCAGATCGACATTCTCCAGGAACGCTTCTTTCTTCATATTCCACATGGCTCCCACTGAATAGAATGTACCCCAACGTTCATCTTTCGGGAAAAGAGAAGAACCGTCCCGGCGGACAGAAGCATCGAAGTAGTATTTGTTCATGAAGTCGTAGTTGAATCTTGCAAAGTAAGAGTTGAATACGGTCTCTGTTAATGAAGAACCGAAAGGATCTGTTGCATATGGAGTCTGGCTGGCAGAAAGCAACATCAAGCGGCTGTCGGAATGTCCCTGAGTACGGGCATTAAATGCCTCATCTTTTTGAATGATAGATTCTTGTCCGATTAAGAAGCTAAGGTGATGATCGTTCTGTATATCGAATTTATATTCGGCTGTATTGGTAAAAGTAAATGAGTAAAAGCGTTGGAAAGCTTCTCTTACATTACCGACATTTTTATTCATTTCATTCAGAGGGTCCGGATAAGCCTTCAATGTTGAACGGTAGTCATAAGCATCTGCCGATTGTTGTGCCCGAACAGTTAAGCCTTTAAGCGGAGTCAACTGAATAAAGGTATTACCCATGATTCGGGTTGTTTTCTGTACTTGTGGTTGCATTTCCATAACACGGGAACAGTTTATCAAACCTCCCATTTCATTATTTATCGTCCACGGTTTTCCCCAATGAATTTTACCATTGTCATCAATAGTATAGGTATAAGGAGAATAAGAAGGATCGGCCCATCTTGCGAAGTTAACCGGATTGTACCAACCATTTGTCGTAGAGAAAGTCGTCCGGTATTTTTCATGAGATAAACCTAAATTAACGCCTACTTTTAACCAATCGGCTATTTTAGTATCTACATTGGAACGTAAAGTCATACGTTTGTAGTCTGAGTGATGGACGATACCGTCCTGACTGAAATAACCGGCTGAGAAATAATAGTTACTTTTTTCTGAAGCTCCCGTTACAGAACCATCCAATTGATAAGTAGGAGAACTACTTTTAAAAAGATAATCTTTCCAGTCTGTATCTACATTGTATTTGGTTGCCCAAGCCTTATGTTCCTGAAAAGTTGAATTGGTAATTAAAGTCGGGTCTACCATTTCACGGAATTTCAGATATTCCTGAGCATTCATCATATCTAAATTATCCATAGCCATTTGTGACCAACCATATTGAGCACGAACCTGCATCTTCGGTTTCTCGCCCATTTTACCACGTTTTGTAGAAATTACCAATACACCGTTGGCTGCACGGGAACCATAGATAGCTGTTGAAGAAGCATCCTTCAGTAATACTACGTTTTCAATATCGTTGCTGTTGATGGCCCGGAAAGCAGAAGCTGTTACTGGTGTTCCGTCTACAATTAACAACGGAGTATTACTTGCATTCATGGAGTTCACACCACGCAAACGCATTGAAAAACTGGCACTCGGCTCTCCGGAAGCAGTATATACCTGCAAACCGGCAACTTGTCCCTGTAAAGCATCAGCGACATTAGCAACAGGGCGGTCTCTCAACTTTTCCTCTTTCACCGTTGCGACACTACCTGTAATTGAACCCAATTTTTGAGTACCGTACATACCTTCGACAACGACCTCATCCAACATTTCTGCATCAGGTTCCATTTCCACAGTAAGGTTCGTTTTTCCTGCAACCGCAATTTCCTGCGATTTCATACCGATAAAAGAAAATACTAAAACGTCTCCGTCGTTTACTTTTAATGTAAATTTCCCGTTTACATCTGTTGCTGTTCCCTGGGATGGATTACTTTTTAAAGTGACGGATACTCCCGGGAGAGGCATCTTGTCACTTTTGTCAATAACCGTACCGGTTATCTCCCGCGTTTGAGCAAAACATATCTGCATTCCGACAAAAGTCAGGAAAACAAATAGTCCAATTAATTTTCTCATACATTTTAATTTTAAGTTAGACATATCTAGGCTGTTTTTGATCCAGTTGTTAAATTCTGTTTCCCCTTATTAAATTCAAGTTAAAGTCGAAATATTTTTCTCCTTTTTTGAATTACGCACTCGCTTAGTAAGCATGTGACACCATATTAAATTTTTGTTGTTCAGCACTTTAACCCTAATTGCTAAATTGTGTTTCCTATAAAAATTGAGTTTTTAAGAATACCTTAACTCAATAAAAATACAATAATGCAAATATATGTAAAATATTATAAGTTGCAACATCAAGCCCTATTATTTTTATTATGTAAGTAATTTTGTAATTGTTCTCTCAAAACCCATCTCTAAATTTTAGAAAATCTTTCATATTCTGGGATAGAATGTCCTATTGAAATCCTATTATACTTTAATTAAAATATCTATTTAATCCATTATATCCGCTTTTCCAATCTAATATGAAAATCAGTGTGCACAACTATTCGTTTAATAGATAAACATCTTCTTAAAATTCAATCCCCATAATTTCCTCAACTATCTTCATTATTTCCCATCTCACGCTTACTAAGCAGGTTTACACTTAGAATAAAGACTTATAAAACATTATTTTAAGTGTAATTTAATAGAATGAGACAAGATTTAACAATAATACAAACAGCCTAAATATGTCTAACTTAAAATTAAAATGTATGAGAAAATTAATCGGACTATTTGTTTTCCTAATGTTTTTGGGAATACAATTTAGTATGGCTCAGGAAAAGCAAGTGACCGGTAAGGTTACGGATGCCACAGATGGTCTGCCGCTTCCTGGAGTTACAATTATGGTAAAAGGTTCTTCTATCGGGACAGCTACCGATATAGAAGGAAATTATTCATTAAAAGTTCCTCAGAATGCAGTATTGGTATTTTCATTTGTAGGAATGAAGGATCAGGAGATTGCAGTTACAGGCAAGAATGTTATTAATGTTAAAATGGTTTCGAAAACAGAAGCTTTGGATGAAGTTATGGTGGTTGCTTATGGAACAGCAAAAAAAGAATCATTTACAGGTTCCGCCGCAGTTGTGGATAATAAAAAATTATCAAAGCGAACGGTAGCCAATATTTCTAAAGCTATTGATGGTCAGACAACAGGTGTCGTAGCTACTTCTGGAGGAGGACAACCGGGAGACGGCGCTTCAATCCGTATACGTGGATATGGTTCCATCAATGCATCCAGTAATCCTTTGTATGTAGTTGATGGAATTCCTTATGACGGAACACTTAGTGCTATCAACCCGAATGATATTGAATCTATGACGATTTTAAAAGATGCTTCCGCTGGAGCGTTGTATGGAGCTCGTGGAGCTAATGGTGTCGTAATCATTAATACCAAAAAAGGAAAAGCTGAAAAGACGAATGTCAATCTGAAAGCCTCCTGGGGATGGTCATCCAGAGGAATTAAAAACTACAATCTTGTAAACCAAAAAGAATTTGTACAGTTAACCTATGAAGCTCTTCGAAATGATTATATTTTTAACAGTAATTATGACTGGGAAACGGCCAAGGTATTGGCAATGAATAGTTTGTCATCCACATTAGGAGGAGAGAGTTATAACCCTTTTAAAAATTATACTTGGGAAACAATTATTGATCCCAGTACAGAGCAAATTCAGGATGATGCCAAAGCAGCTTGGGATGAAAGTTGGATGGATCGGATTAACCGGAAAAATGCTTTACGACAGGAATACCAGTTTTCTATTTCCGGAGGTACAGAAAAAACACAGACATTGTTTTCATTGGGTTATTTAAATGAAGATGGTGTTTTGGAAACGACAAAGTTTGAACGTTACAATGCACGTTTAAATTTGGATAATCAACCCAAGTTTTGGCTAAAAGCCGGTTTAAATATAGCATTTTCACATTCTAAGCAAAATTATTCTATGTATACCGGAAGTTCAAATTCCAATGTTTGGTATACAGCCCAATTTATGGCTCCAATCTATCCTGTATATATGAAAGACAGTAAAGGAAATGATCTTTTAGATGAAAATGGTAAAAAACAATTGGACTACGGAAAAAACCGTCCAAAACTAAGTAATTTTAATTCGATCGCTACATTGGAGGATGATAAATCGGATTTAAAAAACGATAACTTAAGTGCAAGAACATATCTTACTTTGGGATCAGATGACGAGAAAGCTGGAATACTAAAAGGATTAAAATTTACAATGAATTTCGGAGTAGATTATTTAAACCAAAATCAAATGAATTATTACAATATGTATCATGGAAATTTTTCTTCCAGTAAAGGCTTGTTATCTAAATATAATACCCGTACCCAAAGTTATACATTTAATCAATTACTTACTTATAATCGTTCTTTTGCTGATCATAGTTTTGACGTGATGCTCGGACATGAATATTATGATTATAGATACAATTATTTGTATGGGAGTAAAACCGGATTAGTTGATGGAATTTTTGAATTGGCTCCCGCAACTACAGTTAATGGAACTAGTTCTTATCAGCAAGACTACAGGATTGAATCATGGTTAGCTCGTTTGAATTACAATTATAAAGAAAAATATTATTTATCAGGAAGTTTCCGTACAGATGGTTCTTCTAGATTCCATCAGGATAATCGTTGGGGTAATTTTTGGTCAGTTGGAGCTAATTGGAGAGTTTCTCAAGAAGACTTTTTACACAACACAGATTGGTTAGATAATTTAGCCTTAAAAGTAAGTTATGGCGTACAAGGGAATGATGACTTACTTGATTCTCAGGGATATTCCATCTATTATGCTTGGCAAAGTTTTTATGATTTAACGTGGCCAAATGCAAATAATGCAGGAGGAGCTATTTCTTCATTGGAAAACAAGGATATTACCTGGGAAAAAAATAAAAACCTAAATATTGGTTTAGATTCCCGCTTTTTTAATGGACGTCTTGAATTTGCGATGGAATATTATAACAAAAAAACTACTGATATGTTATTATCATTTCCGATGGCTCTTTCTACAGGATTTGGTGGATATTCTGCCAATGTAGGAGAAATGGTAAACCAGGGATTCGAATTTACAGTAGGGGGAACAATTATTGACAAGACTGATTTCAGATGGAAGACTACTTTAATGGTATCTACTGTAAAAAATGAAGTAAAAAAATTAACGGATAGTTCGGACGAAATGATTAATGGAATATACAGCATTAAAGTGGGTAAAGCAATAAACACATTCTATATAGCTAAATCGGCAGGAGTAGACCCTGCTACAGGAGCACAACTTTACTGGGCTTATGAAGCTATGGATGCGAATGGTCATGCCAGCGGTGAATACATTACTAGTGATTATTCTGTAGCGGCCAATTGTAAATATTATTTAGGAAATCGCATTCCTGATCTTTTCGGTAGTATTAATATGGAATTCAATTTTTTGAAAAATTTTGATGTATCTGTATTGTCAACCTATTCTGTGGGAGGAAAAGTGTATGATGGCTTGTATCAGGGAAGTATGAATATTCAGTATGCCGGTGATACGTGGAACAAGCATTCTATGAGACGCTGGAGCAAACCAGGAGACATAACAGATGTCCCACGTGTTGGTCTTAACCCGAAAAACACACCAACTGACCGATTTTTGGTGGATGCATCTTATTTTGCCATAAAAAATATCACTGTCGGTTATACATTACCAAACCGGATTCTCAATAGAGCTGGTATTGAATCCTTAAGAGTTTTTTGTACTTTGGATAACCTTGCTTTATTTACTCATTTAGATGGTATGGACCCACAATACAATTTTTCAGGAGGAACAGATTACAAATATGCTCCGAATAAAACAATTTCTGTTGGTGTAGATATAAATTTTTAAATAAAGAATTATATGAAAAAATATTTTATATATATACTTGCTGCCATAATCTTATCTAATTTTATGCTAGCTTGTAGTGATGAAAGTTTGAACACACTTCCAACCGATTCTGTCTCCGGCGAAGGGATGTTCAGTAATGCAACTGCTGCTTTAGTTCCGCTCAATGGAATTTATCGTATGATGTATACTCAGGGATGGTCAACAACAGGTAATACACAACAATGCGACGGTTTAACAGCCTGGAACCTAATGGGGGATGTAATGGGGGAAGACATGGTAATGAAAGCTGCTGGAAGTGGATGGTATTGGTATGATTGTATTTACAATGTGAAATCTAATTATACATCCAGCAGATGGCGTTCTTATGACACATGGAACGGCTATTATAAATTAATAGCAAACGCTAATTACATCATTGCTGCTCAAAATACGATGGCGGGCAACACTTCAGATGTTAATTATGTCGTAGGACAGGCGTATGCGATCAGAGCATATGCCTACCACTATCTAGCTATGACATTTGCTCGTACGTATATAGGACATGAGAATGAACCAGGCGTACCCTTGTATACAGAACCTACCTCTGCAGGAACTCCAGGAAAAGCGAGAGCGAGCTTAAGTGAAGTTTATAAACAAGTTCGTGCGGATATAGATACTGCTGTTAATTTACTGGAAAATGCACCTACACAGAAAGATAAAACTCATATTGATTACTATGTTGCCAACGGTATTAAAGCTCGGATTTGCCTGACAACCAATGAATGGTCTGAAGCGGCAAAAGCTGCTCGCATTGCTCGTTCCAATTATACTCCGGGGACAGGGAAAGAACTTACCGGAGGCCTTAATAGTGTCAACTTGGGAAATGTTATGTGGGGAGCCACAATCATTACTGATCAGACGCCAGGTTGGGGACCGTTTTTATTTCACATGGATGCTTTTTCTAAATACAATATAGACGGTACTCAGGTTTATGCTTTTAAGGCCCCTAAATGCATAAATGTAAACTTATACAAGAAAATGGGAGAAAATGATGTACGTAGAGCCTGGTGGGAGCCTAATAATAATACTATAAAAGACGACGATGGCAATGTTCTTTCAAATTACATTCAAGTAAAATTTAGATTTTCAGATCCTATTACAGATTTGGGTGACAAAATATGGATGCGTATGGAAGAAATGTATTTGACAGAAGCCGAAGCTGAATGCAGGATGAATAATGACGCTAAAGCTCAATCAATACTTCGGGAATTTATGTCGTATCGAGATCCTGATTATCAGACATCCAAGACTGGTAAAACTTTAGGGGCACTAACTTCTGATGAAACCGGCTCTTTACTTGAAGAAATTTTGATACAACGCCGTATCGAATTGTGGGGTGAATATGGACGTATTTATGATATTAAGCGTTTGAAACAAGGATTTACTCGGACACAAGACATGGGATGGCCTATCCCAGCCTTGTTGAATGGTACAAATACTCAAAATCCCGAAACATATGCTTGGGTGTTAACTATCCCACAGGCTGAATTTGACGGAAATGTAAATATGGATGCATCAAAAGATCAAAATCCAGTAGGAGATGGTATTTAATAACTACATAATTCATGAGAATAATGAAAAAAATAATATATGGTAGTTTTATCGGTATATTTATTTGCCTGCTTACGGCCTGTGATACCGATAATAAAGGGACTGTTTATAGTCCTGTAACCGAAGAGGTCGGTTTTTTAACCAAAAACGTGAAACGGGAACTAACTGCTGATCAGAACAGTTTCGAAATACTTGTAACCCGTTCGGGTAAGAAAGGAGAATTAACAATGCCTTTTACAGTGACAGATCCTAGTGGTTTACTGGTTATTTCAGAAACAGTGACATTCAAGGACGGAGAAGCTTCTGCTAAAATTCAAATTTCAAATATACAGAAATTACAGATCGGGCCGGAATATACTGTGACTTTAGCTTTAGAGGCAGAAAATATTACTGTAGGAGGGTTTAAAGAAACCAATATTGTATTGAATCGGACCTATACTTTCGAGTCAATCGGTATTGGGAAATTTACGAGTGAATTCTTCGGAGAAAGCTGGAATCAGGAAGTACAAAAAGCTAAAGAAGCAAATGTGTACAAATTACCTGACTGTTATGTTGAAGGTTATAGTATTATATTCAATTTAGATGATGCCGGTAATGTAGTTGAATTCAAAACCCAACAGACCGGTTACGAACATGCGGATTATGGTATGGTTTCTGCTAAATTAGCCTCTTGGAAACGTGAAGGTAAAATGATTACTTTCGGCTTGGAATTTACCGTAAGCGTTGGTACTTTTGGAGTTACGAATGAGATTTTGGAGATGCCAAATTAAGACTTAGATTAACACTTAAAGATAGTCTATTCCGATCGTTTTTACAACCAGAGGGAGCTCAAAAAGTAAAAATCCTCCCCATGTAGAATCGGATATTTGACTTCAGTCTCCGATAAGAGATACAAATAAATTGAGGGTACCAAATATTTTTTGGATACCCTCAATTTTCTATTATGCAGAATTAAATTTCACCTACTGGCAAGTAGTGTTTCCCCGGTGAAGGGGACGTCCTGTCTCTATGCCGGATGGAGCTTTTAAACAGATAATTATCGTGTGACTGGAAGTCGGTTCAGAAATGGACCGGCTTTTTTATTTCTTTATACTTCCCTTCAAAACGAATTCTTTTTACCCTATTTTTTCGCTGCAAAACAGATGAGATGTTTTTTAATATTATGTAACCATCTTCGTCGTATCCGATAATACCTTTTTCTCTCCTTCTCATACATCTTTCTTCCTTTCGCTTCCCTTGACATACCACGCTTACTAAGCAGGTTTATACTTAGAATAAAGACGTATAAAACATTATTTTAAGTGTAATTTAATAGAATAAAACAAGATTTAACAATAATACAAACAGCCTAAATATGTCTAACTTAAAATTAAAATGTATGAGAAAATTAATCGGACTATTTGTTTTCCTGACTTTCGTCGGAATACAGATATGTTTTGCTCAAACGCGTGAGATAACCGGTACGGTTATCAATAAAAGTGACCGAATGCCGTTGCCGGGTGTTACCGTCATGGTCAAAGGTGAACCGGGTAATGGGACTGCAACGGACATCAATGGTAAATTTGCATTAAAAATAAAAGAAAATGCCATTTTGGTAATAAGTTTTATTGGTATGCAAACCCAAGAAGTCAGTGTTGCCGGCAAAACAAATCTAACCATTGAATTAACGCCATCTGCAGAGACTCTGGATGAAGTAATGGTTGTTGCTTATGGTACGGCTAAAAATTCAAGTTTTACCGGTTCTGCTAAAGTGGTAAGTAGTGAAAAACTGGCAAAAATCCAGACCTCCAGCATTACAAAGGCATTGGAGGGGGCATCTCCTGGAGTACAGGTTGTAAGTGCTTCCGGACAACCGGGTGAGAATGCAACGATTCGTATCCGTGGTGTCGGCTCCATTAATGCTTCCAATACGCCACTATATGTAGTTGATGGTGTTCCTTTTTCTGGTTATTTAAACTCAATCAATCCTGCGGATATTGAAAGTATGACTATTTTAAAAGATGCTGCAGCTAACTCTCTTTATGGTTCTCGTGCCGCAAATGGTGTAATTGTAATTACGACTAAAAAAGGAAAAGCAGGGAAACCTATTGTCTCTTTGGATATGAAATGGGGAATTAACAGTCGGGGAATTCCATCATACGATATGATTAAGAATCCTGGAAAATATTATGAAGCAGCATGGACGGCTCTTCGTAATAATTTACAATACAATGGGGAATTGTCTGCTGCAGAGGCTGATGCAGAAGCAACCCGTACATTGGTAAATGAACTGGGAGGATATAATAATTATAATGTACCCGACGACCAGTTGGTCATAAATGGGAAATTGAATCCTGCAGCTAAATTATTATATCATGACGATTGGGCTGATGAAGCTTTTTCAAATAAATTACGTCAGGAATACCAATTTTCATATCAAGGAGGTAGTGATAAAACAAAATATTACATGTCATTGGGCTTTCTGGATGATAAAGGTTATGTTGAAAATTCAGGATTCAGAAGATATACAGCTCGTGTAAATCTGGACCAGGAATTAACGTCATGGTTTAAAGCTGGTGCAAATTTAGCGTATGCCAATACATTGCAGAATTTTCCTAACTCCGGTACAAGTGCATATGCAAATCAATTTATGTTTTCACAAGGTATTGCTCCTATTTATCCTGTATATTTATATGATCGTGAAGGGAATAGACAATACGATAAAGATGGAAATGTAATATATGATTACGGAACAGCATCAGAGTTCGGTTACTCTCGTAAATATGCATCCAATTCTAATCCGATAGCAACTCAGATATTAGATATCCATGATTATAAAACAGATGCTTTTGACGGGAACACATATATGGAAGTATCTTTCTTAAAAGACTTCAAATTTCGGGCTAATTTTGCCTACAACAATTCAAACCGGAAAGACATCGATTATCAAAATGCTTTATATGGCGATGCTAAAAATGTAGGAGGACGTGCATATCATTATCAGTACAAGAGAGATGTTATGACTTTTAACCAGATTTTATCATGGAATCGGGATTTTGGAAGACACAACATCAGTGCTTTAGCCGGCCATGAAGCTTATAAAGAAGATTACTATTATCTAGAAGTATCGAAAGAAAATTTTTACTATCCAGGTAATCCGGAATTGGCAAATGCTGCAAAAATTACCGGAGCAACATCTTACAAGAATTCAAGAAGAATCGAGTCCTATTTCGCAAAGGCCGATTATAGTTTTGATAACCGTTATTATGCTTCTTTGTCTTTCCGGCGAGATGCTTCATCACGTTTCCATAAAGACAACAGATGGGGTAATTTCTGGGCAATAGGCGCTTCTTGGAGAGTTTCTCAGGAAAATTTCATGCAAAATGTAAGTTGGATACAAAATCTGAAATTGAAAGCCAGTTATGGAACCAATGGGGTTGAGAACATATTGGATCCAGCTGGATACGAACAATGGTATGCTTGGCAAGATCAGTATGGGATCACTTCTGACGGAACGAACCTTGGTCTGAATCCTTCTTATTATAAAGGCAACCGGAGTCTGACCTGGGAAAAGTCTAAAAACTTCAATGTCGGTATTGAGACAGACCTTTTTGACTGGTTTTCATTAGATGCAGAATATTTTATCCGTAAATCAGACGATTTACTTTTTAATCGGCCGCTTCCCCCATCTTCCGGCTTTACTTCCTATCCAGACAACATTGGTTCTATGAAAAATCAGGGAGTAGAATTTGACTTGACTTTTAATATTTTCAAACAAACCGAATTTAAATGGTCTGTCAATTTGAATTTAACACACTATACGAATGAGATTACCAAATTACCGCCTGAATTTAAAGAATCGGGTATTATATCCGGTAACAAGAAATATATGGAAGGACATTCCATTTATGATTTCTATTTAGAAAGATATTTAGGCGTTGATCCGGCAAACGGTAAAGCGATGTATTATACCAATAATGCAGAAGTTGCAAACGGAACTTTGGCAAATGGTAAGATGTTCACTTATATCAATTCCAATGCGACACAAGAATACACCGGAGATTCTGCAATTCCGGATGTATACGGTGCTTTCACCAGTAATTGGGCATATAAAGGATTCGATCTTTCCTTTATGATGAATTATCAGATTGGAGGTAAACTGTACGATAGTAATTATGCTGCTTATATGGGGAATGATTTAGGTCGCGGATTCCATAAGGATGTTTTAAAAGCATGGACTCCAACCAATGTTAATACCAATGTTCCAATTCATCAACAAAATTACCAGGATGCTACAGGACGGTCGGATAGGTTTTTGACAGATGCCTCTTTCCTGGCCATAAAGAATATTATGCTGGGATATACATTCCCGAAACATATATGCAACAAATTACATATTGAAAACCTTAGAATTTATGCTGTGGCAGATAATGTGGCATTATTCTCAAAACGTCAGGGGATGGATCCCAGACAGTATATCTCCGGTGCGACAGGTTATAATTTTGCCCCAATCAGAACAGTATCGTTTGGTATTAATATGAAATTCTAAAAGTAAACATTATGAAGAAGACATTTATAAACTATTTAATTGTTCCTGTGATCTTAGTCATGTCGGGAGCTTGTAGTTCTGATTTTTTGGATACAAAACCTACAGGATCCTTATCCCAGGATCAGCAGGATGAGGTTGCCATAGAAGACCCTATCAAAGCGTTTTCTCCCATCATATCCGGATTGTATAATTCAATGGTAGGTTATTATAGTCAGCATGATGAATTCGGACATCCCACTGTATTTTTAGCTACAGATTTAATGGCCAATGACATGGTTCAACTTGCAAATCATTGGTTCTACAGTTATTATCAAAATGATAATCGGATGGCCAATTACCGTTCTTCAAGTCATTATTGGACGAAACTGTATTATCCATTGATTTATAATTGTAACCTTGTATTGAAATCTTATCCACGTGAAGGATATGATAATTTGTCAAATGATGCAAAAATTTTAGCAGGTCAGGCACTAGCAATTCGTGCTAATAGTTACTATTATTTGGTACGTCTATTTGCTAAAAACTATAAAGGAAATGAAGATGGGCCGGGTGTCCCGATTTGGTTAGCAGAGACAGATGCGGCAGATCATCAACCAAGAGCTAAAATCAGTGCTGTATATACACGAATTGTCCAAGATCTGGAAGACGCGATTAAATTGCTGGAAGGCCAACCTCGCGAAAGCATCAATAATGTGGATTATTACACTGCATGTGCAATTTTAGCGGATGTATCATTGACAATAAATAATTGGGGAGATGCTGTAAAATATGCACAGGAAGCTCGTAAAGGATCTGCGACTTTATCTACAATAGATACTTATATGAGTCAATTTAAAGGTAATCTCAATGCCAGTGAATGGATATGGGGTATGGATATAAATGGTGAAAATACCAATTTATATGCTTCTTTATACTCTCACCTTGATAATACAATTGACGGATATTGTGGCATTGGAGTATACAAAGCCTGGGATGCACGTCTTTATGAACAAATCCCTCAAACCGATGTAAGACGCCAATGTGCGCTGCCAAACAATCAATACATTAGTATGAAATATCAGACTCCCGGAGATTTTACAGGCGATATTTGCTACATTAGAATTGCTGAGATGTATCTGATTGAAGCCGAAGCCCAGGCACGTGCTGGAAATGACGGTCTTGCTCAAAATGTTTTATACGAATTAGTGAAAAATCGTGATCCGCAAGCAACAAAATCAACAAAAACAGGTAATGATTTAATTGAAGAGATTTTATTTCAAAAACGTATTGAAATGTGGGGAGAAGGTCGTTCTTGGTTTGATTTGAAACGTATCGGAGGAAGCATTGAGAGAAAAAATACAATTAATGGTGTTGCGACCAACCATCGTGTAGATGCGCAGTTGCAATTTGGACCAAATGACAATCGCTGGGTATTCCAGATCCCTAAAAAAGAAATTGAAGCCAATCAAAATATTAATGAAGAGGATCAGAATCCGGCATAATAAAATCTAGATTTTAATATTTTTCTAGATCAGTTTAATTGCCATTATCGTGCAAATGGAGTTCTGCTTTCATTTGCACGATTTTGTTATTTCATACAATGCTAAAATTTCAATCCATGAAAAAAATATTCATATTTTTCCTGACTTTATGTCCTTGTATCGGATATACGCAACCTCCGGTTGGTGCTGAATTTATAGACAGCAATCCATTTAATATAATAGACCGAGAAATCAGTGTTGATTATTCTTCCCTTAATAATTTGTTCGATGCTTTCAGAAATAATCAGAATATTGAAGCCAACCAAATTTTTTCCCTTTTTCAAAATAGATTTGAAGGTAGCCCTTTCTTATTACAAGAATGGAAAAATTCTTCTGTAATCTTAAAAAGCGGAGAAAAAATAAATTATGATCTATTATACAATGTGTTTAAAAATGAGTTTTGGATAAAAAAGGAAGAAGGAATAAAATTATTATTATTTACAGAAGATGTTGATCATGTTGAATTTGATAATAAAAAATTTGTCAGAAAAACATATCCTTTGGGAAAAGACATAAAAGAGGGATTGTTACAGATAATAACGAACGATAAATATCCATTATTCAAATTATATACGTGTATTTTTTTACGAGAAGAAGCTGAATCTACCGGCTATGAGTCAAAAAAAAGAGATAAATTTCAAATTCGAGAGCAACTTTATTATCAAGATAAAAAAGGACACTTATATTCGATTTCTACAAAAAAAGATGATTTCTTTAAAATCTTCGGAGATAAATCCTCTATTGTAGGAGCGTACTGTAAGATCAATAAATTAAAATACAGAAAGGAGGAGGACATAATTAAACTGTTTCACTATTATTCAACACTATAATATATTTCGTCATTAAAAAAGGAACGGTTTGAAATCGTTCCTTTTTTTATACCTAATGATTATCATACTGTACTGTATAATATATAAAATTATGTAACCATCTTCGTCATATCCGATAATACCTTTTTCTCTCCTTCTCATACCTACCCCATTCTTTCGCTTCCCTTGACATACCACGCTTACTAAGCATGTGCAGCTTGCCTGAAAATCACAATAGATGAGGATTTTAACTTGAATTTAGGAGGTGGGGAACAAAAATTAACGATTTAATTAAAAACAGCCTAAATATGTCTAACTTAAAATTAAAATGTATGAGAAAATTAATCGGACTGTTTGTCCTTCTCACGTTATGGGGAGTGCAGATATGTTTTGCGCAGACGCGTGAAGTGACCGGTACGGTGGTCGACAAAAGTGACAAGTCGCCGCTACCCGGTGTGTCTGTAATTATTAAAAACAATCGGGCCGTTGGGACTGCGACTAACATTAATGGTAAGTATTCAATTAAAGTAAATGAGAATGATGTTTTGATTTTCACTTTTGTGGGGATGAAGGATCAGGAGATTGCAGTTGCAGGTAAGAATGTTATCGATGTTGAGTTGGTTCCGGCAACAGAGTCCTTGGAGGAAGTGGTGGTAGTTGGGTATGGAACGGTGCGTAGAGAAGCCAAGACCGGTTCTATTACTTCCGTCGGGGGAGAAAAATTGGCCGAAGTACCTGTTATTTCTGTTGATAAGATGTTGGCAGGTAAAATGGCAGGTGTGATGATTACCACTAATTCAGGGCAACCGGGAGCCAGCTCTCAGATTCGTATTCGTGGTACGAGCTCAATTAATGCCGGTAAAGAACCGTTATATGTGGTCGATGGAATTCCGATTGAAAGTGGAGATCAGAGTGTGATGAACAATACCAGTAATGCTATTGCTGCTTTTAATCCGAACGATATAGAGTCGATTACGGTATTAAAGGATGCTGCTGCCGCTTCTATTTATGGTTCCCGTGCTGCCAACGGGGTTATTTTGATTAGGACAAAGGCAGGTAAAGAAGGAAAAAGTCAGTTTACAGCCCGGGCCAAATACGGTGTGTCCTGGTTGGCGAATGACAATAATTTCCGGGTGATGAGCGGTGCAGAATTGTTAGATTATCAGCGTACGGCAGCTATTAACGCCGGAGTGGATCCGGATGATCCTACCAGTACTTATTATCGTCCGTATGAGTTGTTGAACCGTCCGCAAACCAATTGGATGGATCATTTTTCACGCTTGGGTAATATGCAGGAATATGAAGTTACGGCTCAGGGAGGATCTGCTAAGACGAAATTTTACAGTTCGCTTTCATACCAAAAAAATGAAGGTGTTTTCTATGGTATCGAATACGATAAGCTGACAGCCCGTGTGAATGTCGATCAGAAGCTGCATGAAAAGTTGGATTTTGGCACCCGTATCAATGTCGCTTATATAAAGAGCAGTGATGTGGCCATGCAAAGTCTGTATTATGTAAATCCGGCCTGGGCGGGCTTACAGATTTTACCCTGGACTCCGGCTTATGATGCAAACGGGGATCACAATGTGAATATTTCTGAGAACTCGAACAGTAATCCAAGGGCAACGGCTAAATACGATGATAACTGGGAAAAGCAATACCGGTTTATCGGGAATATGTATCTGGAATGGAAACCGATAAAAGGCTTGAGTGTAAAAACGACGAATGCTGCGGAACTGACTTTCGGTGAAGGGCGTTCTTATCAATCTTTGCATACGAATGCTTCTGCCCGTTTGTGGACCTCACATGTAAAGTATCAGACTCTGACGACTTCCAATACGATTACTTATAATAATACATTCGGAGACCATTCGCTGCGTGTATTGGCCGGTCAGGAAGCGATGAAGAGGGATTACAATATGGAACAATGGAAATCTTATGATGTAGATCCGAACATCCCTTATCCACCTACATCTACAGATGCGAAAGACGGTCTTTATGATTATGGAATGAATACGCGGTCGTTGATGTCTTTCTTCGGTATTCTGGATTATAGTTATGCTTCCCGGTATTATTTACAGGCTTCTTTGCGTTATGACGGGAGTTCTCTTTTTGCCGAAGGTAATCAATGGGGTATGTTCTGGTCTGTGGGTGGTTCCTGGAATATGCATAATGAAAAATTTATGGAAAACACAGCCTATCTGGATGTGTTGAAACTGCGTCTCAGCTACGGTGTAAACGGTAATAACGATATCTCAGCTTATAGACAGTACGGTGTATACGGTTCGACAACGATAAACGGAACAACCGGTATGTTACCGAGTTCCCCGGCAAACAATGAATTATCCTGGGAAAAGAATAAATCCTGGAACCTGGGTGTGGATTTCGGTTTTTTTAATCGTTTTTCCGGCAGTATCGATTTGTATAAACGTAATACGACCGATATGTTGTTGAACAGGCCGGTATCGGGAACGACCGGTTTTACTTCCAACCTGAAAAATGTCGGAGAATTGGAGAATAAAGGTATTGAATTCCAAATCGAAGGAACGGTTTTGAAATCGGGAGATTTCAATTGGGATTTAGGATTTAATATCGCTTTTAACAAATCGAAAGTGATCAGCCTGGACGGCGATCAAATGATTAATCACAGTTCGGTATTGAAATATATTAAAGGAGAGAGATTATTTACTTTTTATTTGAAAGATTACTACGGTGTAAATCCTGTAAACGGAGAAGCTTTGTGGAGAGATGAGCAGGGCTTACTTACCAACAACTATGACGATGCCCGTTATGTGTATGCCGGTAGTCCGGAGCCCAAGTATACCGGAGGTTTCAATACTACTTTTTCCTGGAAAGGGTTAGCATTGAGTGCATTCTTTGAAATGAAGGGGGGAAATAAGGTGATGCTGGTCAATGAAAACTATTATTTGCAATCAGACGGAGAGGGAATGGGAATCAATCAGTTTGCCAGCGCTACCAACTATTGGAAGAAACCGGGTGATACCGGCTGTAATCCGAAACCTATTGCCGGTAACAGTACGAAATCCAATGATGCTTATTCGACGCGTTGGATTGAAAAAGGGGATTATTTGAGGATAAAAGACGTTACCTTGTCTTACACATTGCCTGCTCATATTATCAAACCGGTGGGGATTTCAAATGTTAAATTCTATGTCAGTGCATTGAATTTGTATACGTTCCACGATGTAAATTTCTTTGATCCGGAGCGGGGTATTGACGGTGTCGGAGCCGGTATCCATCCGATGACCAAAACTTTTGTAGGAGGTATTGAAATAGCATTCTAACGATGATAAAAGAGAAAAATATGAAAAAGTCATTATTCTATATATTATTTGCAGCTACGGCACTTTGCGGATGCGAGGGTTTCCTGACGGAGGAGCCGAAGCTGACTCAAAGTAACGAGCTGACACTTTCAAACTATGACGGTTTGAATAAAGCGACAGCCGGGGCTTATTCTCCCTTATATGCACAATCCTGGTACGGAGCTCAATTCAATCTTTCCGCCGATCTCCGGGGAGGAAACGCGAAAAATCCTACCAATGCGGATTTTACTTCCGGACGTTATAAAAATGAATATTTCTGGAGTTTTAGTCCGAGTACGACTTCCGGATTGTGGAATTATGCCTATTATGTTATTTCAGCGGCGAATAACGTTATCGATAATCTGGACGGGAAAGATGTCGGAGGTATCACAAAACAGGATCTCGATAATCTGAAGGCAGAATGTTTGTTTTTACGGGCGTTAGGGCATTTCGATCTGGTTCGTGTTTATGCACAACCTTATTCCCGCAACCCGGAAACGGATTTGGGTGTACCTTATATAAAGCATACGCTATCCGGTGCTAAACCTGCCCGTGACAAAGTAAACGTGGTATATGAATCTATCATTGAAGATTTGTTGGAGGCGGAAAGGATCATGGCGGATAAATATGTGCGTTCGGGCGTTACCGATCCGAAAGGCACTGTAACAAAACCTGCCATACAAGCTCTGTTGTCCCGGGTTTATTTGTATATGGGTAACTGGCAAAAGGCTGCCGATTATGCCACGCTGGTAATAAAAAATGCCGGTTATTCCCTGTGGGAAAAAGACGAGTATAAATCTGTATGGGGAGAGGATGTAACCAAAGGCGGTGAAATTATTTTCTGTATAAACGGTAATAATGGTAACTCTTATTATCCCGGTTTTGAAGAAATTTCATGGATTGTCAATCCGGAAGGATATGCGGATGTGGTTTCGACTTCTGATTTACGTGATTTGTATGAAGATGACGATGTACGCGGTAAATTGTTTATATCTCATGAAAATGCACAGGATCATTTCTGGACATTGAAATATCCGGGTAAGGGCTTGTCTTCTCCCGATGCAAATAATATCGTCGTATTACGGCTTTCTGAAATGTATTTGAATCGCGCTGAAGCGATCTATAAGGGGGCTACGATTACAGGTGTTACGGCGCTTGATGATCTGAACGCCATTGCAGAGATAAGAGGCGCTTCTCCCTACGATACCCCGGATGCTGAAAAAATTTTCAACGAAAGAAGAAAAGAACTGGCTTTCGAAGGTCACATCGTGTTTGACTATGCACGTCTGAAAAAAAGCCTGACCCGGGTGGATTATGACGGAACGGACAACAAGACGATCAATTTCCCGGACAATAAGTGGGCGATGCCGATTCCGAAAGGGGAATGCGATGCTAACCCGAATATGGTACAGAATCCCTGATTAACGTTTTAAAATCTGAACATTATGAAATTATTAAATTATATTTTTACCATGATGATTGCATCCTTATTACTGAGCGGATGTGATTTGAATGAGAGTCCTAAATTCAGCGATGGAGATGCTTTTGTCGGTTTCAGCGGCTCTTCGCTGGATGTCGCCGAAAATAAAGGAACCTTATCTATTCCTGTTACCTTATCTTCTTTAGGCGGTCTTTCTTCCGTCGTAACCTATACGGTAAAAGACGGGACAGCCAAAGAGGGAACAAATTTCAACGTGAACGGAACTGGAACGCTTTCTTTTACCAAAGAAAATCCGGTACAAAACATTGAAATCGAGGTGATAAACAACGATGCTTATACCGGTGACCTGGTATTTACAATTGAATTGGCTAATGCCGGAAATGTCAATATGGGAAGTATTTCTAAATGTGAAGTTACCATTTTGGATAAAGATCATCCGTTGAGTTTCATTTTAGGGACATTTGCGGCTGTCGGAGAAAGTAATTTCGGAGGAGGTTTGGCATGGGACGTTTCCATTGCTAAAGACGCCGATGATATCACCAAAGTTTGGATCACCAATTTGGTGCCCGGAGGTTCCAGTGTTAAAAATCCGGTGTATGGAGTTGTCAATGAAGAAAAAACACAACTGATTATTCCGATTAAACAAACGTTGATGGAGCATGCTTCTTATGATGCCGTCCTTTTGGAAGGATATTACGGTGGAGACGAGAGCCGGATCCCAAGTGGAGGAAAATTAACCGTCGATATTGCAGCAGACGGAACGTTGACCTTTCAGGATATATTCGGAGCATTGGTCTATAATGATTTAGGTTCTAATGATACGGCCGGTTGGTTTGAATTGGTATTAGCCGGAGCTAAGATGACTAAAAAGTAATTGATTGTCATATAATTAAAAAGATTGATTATGAAAAAACTGATATATGGATTTCTGGCAGCGACAGCCTTGTTGTTTAGCTGTACGGATTTTGAGTCTTACAATTCCATTCCGATGGAAGAGGGACCTGCGATGGCGATTACGCTGGATGCGGCAGCCGACAGTTCTTTTACTGTGACATTTGCTCCCGCGGCAGCGGCGAGTTATTATTCTTTCTTTATCGAAACGAGTGATGAAGTTAAAGAATACAGTGCTTCGAATATATTGAAGTGTGTTTATAAGGATAAAGGTGTAGCTAAGACGGTCAACTATAAAGATGAGCAAAGTTATACTTTAAAAATGGCGGCAATGCCGAACACGGCTTATCAGATATATGCCGTAGCTGCCAGCGAACAAGGTATGGTGGGTAAGGTGGCACAGTTCAGTGTGACAACGACCGACGGTTTGCGTCCTTCCCCGCTAACTTTTAAAGCAGGGGCATCTTCTGTGGCTGTGACTTTCTCTGAAAAGTTACAGAGAGGCGAAGGTAAAGTGTATGCTACCGTTTATGCTATTAATGCTTTGAATGAAGAGCCCGTTGAGTTCGAAATGCCGGATAGTACGATTGTAATTAAGGGGGCGGATGTTACGTTTACAACACCGGAAGTCCATGCCGGGGCTAATGTTTGTATTACCTGGGATGAGGGTGCGTTTACTGATTTGAAAGGCAATCTGAGCGGGGCTTTTACAAATAAAGGCTATGATGCGGCGACTAAAAAATTCAAAGGTATAAGCTACCGGATGGCAACAGAAACGATCGGTTTGGTTTCTGCCAGTGATACTATAACTTATTATACAGACTGGGAAAATTTGGAAATGACATTCTTTTCTAAGGCGACTCTTGTGAAGGTCGGTGACAATTGTAAAATTCAACTTCGTTACAATGAAGAGGGCCGGAGTACCTTGATTGATTTGAAATACAGGCAGCATTTCGGATTTGCCGATGATACGACACTGATTGTCGGGCTTCCTGAGGAACCTGATTTTAATGTTTCTATCGACGTTATTATTGCTGAAAAATCTTTTCAGGATAAATACGGTAATGAAACGAAAGGTTTAACCTTGGATGGTAAATATATTCGTTTTTTGGAAAGTACGGGTATTGAAGGTGTATATCATGCATCTGCCAAATCTTATTTTGCCAATAGAGGCTCTTTTGATTGGGATATTATAGTCAAAAGAGATGCCGATGATCCGAAAAAAGTGTGGGTTAGTAATTTAGAACCTTATTTTTTAAGCGGTGGAGTTAGTGCTCCCAGAGGCAATTATTTTTATGGGATGTTAAATGCCGACGAAACACAAATTGTACTTCCTGCGGCACAACGGGTTGGTTATGGTGATGTTGTTGTGTTTGGATTCTCAAAAGCAGACCCGGATGACCCGGATGCAATGATGAATGTGGATATGATTATGGATGTACAAGAGAACGGTTGGTTGAATATGCCGAATGCCTGGGGTGCTTTTGAGGGGGATGGATTCTATAATTTATTTTATGGAGATATTACTTTTATAAAAACCAGTAACAGTGTTCCTGCTGCGATCTCTGCAAAAGCTGTTCGTTATAAAATTGATACTCGTCCATTGCAGTTGGCTCCCAAAAAGTAAGTATGAACGAGATACGTCCATATTTTGAATATTAACACATGAAGAGAGGGAGACCCGTGGGTTTCCCTCTTTTTGGCTAAATCTGAATATTATGAAAAGATTATTGTTTTTTTTGTGTTTGGGTATATCTTGTTTGGTGTCTGCACAGGAATATACAACTAATTGGCCTTATCTTTTTTCTGAATTCCAACCGGGAACGGTATTTTATAAGGATGGAGGGAAGAGTGCCTTGCAATTGAATATCCATTTATTAAAATCTCATTTACACTTTTTGAAAGGAGAACAAATTATGGAAGCAGAGCCGGGTAAAATTGACCGGGTTGAAATTAATGGAGTAAATTATCTGGAAATCGATGGGCGAATCATTCGTTTACTGAAAGCCAAAAAGGGCGGTTTTGTCGGAGAACTGGTGTTGGGAGATTTTGAAAGTTTGCTTGATAACAGCGGGGCTTATGGTGCTTCTTCCAATACTCAATCTGTACAAAAAATGTCTTCTTTGGAAATCGGTGGGATTAGTAATATGAACCATATGTTTTTAAAAGAAAGCAAGGATGGAGGGAAGGCACTCTCCGCTATTCGGGAGTATGTGCTTATTGTAAAGGGTGAATGTTATCCGGCTTCCAAAAAAGATATTGAGAAAAAATTATCCACAGAACGACAGCAGGCCTTTAAAAATTTTCTGAAAAAGCATAAAATAAAATGGAAAAATCCGGACAGTCTGTATGAGCTGCTGGATTTTTTTAAAGACGAAATGCCACAATAGTTATGAAAAGGAGAGTATTATTATTTTTGATGATATGTGTCTTAGCAGGCGGATGTCATCCGGATGATGAATTACAAAGCGATCCGGATAAAAGGGAATTTTCCGAGACAGAAATGGATATGATGAGTGTAAAAGGGCGGTTGCGGATCAAGTTATCCCAGGAGTTAGCCAATTCTCTCGAAATATCGGTAGATTCTGTCGGTATTCGTACCCGGGTAAGCGGTATGGATCATGTTTTAACGGCTTTAGGGGCTAGTTCTATGCGGCGGACATTCCCGCCGGCCGGTCGTTTTGAGGCTCGTACCCGTGCTGCAGGCTTGCATTTGTGGTACGATATTGTTTTTGATGAGGACAAGCCGGTTTCCCGGGCTTCCGCTGATTTCTTGCAGTTTCCGGGTGTTGAAATCGTGGAGCCGATCCGTAAAACGGTTCAATTGACATTGCCTTTCAATGATCCCGAGTTGGATAAGCAATGGCATTATTACAACGACGGTTCTCTCAGTGGTTCTATTGCCGGGGCTGATATAAATCTTTTTGAAGCCTGGAAAACAGAAACAGGTAAGAAAGAAGTGATTGTATCGGTGGTTGATGGAGGAATTGATTTTGAACATGAGGATTTAGCTGCCAATATGTGGATGAATGAAGCAGAAGTGAACGGAGTTCGTAATAAAGACGATGATGACAACGGTTATAAGGATGATGTGTACGGTTTCAATTTTGTAGATCAGGTCGGGACAATCAAGCCGGGCAAGCATGGAACACATGTCGCCGGAACAGTTGCCGCTGTGAACAATAATGGGAAAGGGGTTTGCGGTGTTGCCGGAGGGGACGGTTCCGGGAATGGTGTCAGATTGATGTCGTGTCAGATTTTTGGAACTGATGCCAGTGGTAAGGATATTAGTGCGGATGGAGCTCCTGCGATCAAATATGGTGCCGACAATGGAGCGGTTATCAGTCAGAACAGTTGGGGGTATGAAAAGGGTGGTTCTGCACTTCCGGCCTCTTTAAAGGCTGCTATAGATTATTTTGTAACTTATGCAGGGGTGGATGAACACGGAAATCAGGAAGGGCCGATGAAAGGAGGTATTGTAATTTTTGCTGCCGGTAATGATAATCTTCCTCTTGCTTATCCGGCCTGTTATGAGAAGGTTGTTGCTGTCGCTGCGCTCACAAGCGATTATAGAAAAGCTGATTTTTCCAATTACGGCGAATGGGTGGATATTTCAGCTCCGGGGGTTCGGATATACAGTACTACTCCCGGAAATACCTACGGTTATTTACAAGGTACTTCCATGGCTTGTCCGCATGTATCGGGCGTAGCTGCTTTGGTCGTTTCTAAATTCGGCGGACAGGGATATACACCTGAAAAATTAAAAGAACGTTTGTTCAATACGGCTAAAGATATCTATGCCTATAATCGCGGTTATCAGAGTAAACTGGGTATCGGGCTTATAGATGCTGCGGCTGCCCTGGCTGTAACGAGTACAGTACCGCCTCAGAAAGTGACGAAATTATGGGGTACGGTTTCATCCAATATTGCTTCTTTGCAGTGGTTGGTTCCTGCTGATCCGGACGATGTGAAAGCAGCCGGTTTTTCTGTATATTATACGCAGGAAGATATCAGTTCATTAAATCCGGATAATTTGCCGTCGCATGTCGGTGTGCGGGGATTTGCAACCGGAGATTTGAATGTCGGTGACACGATGACGGCTGTATTGCCCGGACTGGAATTTGAAACCAACTATAATGTTTTTGTCGATGCTTATGATGCTTCCGGTAATCGCTCCGCGCTTTCTCCCCGTTTCTCTTTTCAAACGGGTTCGAACGGAGTTCCTGTCATTACTCCGGTGAATGGAAATAGCATTACTTTGCGTGGATTTGAGACCAAGTCATTAGCATTTATTATCTCAGATCCCGATGGGCACGATATGACATGGGCTTTGGAAAATCCGTCAGAGGCAATTACCGAAATACTTAATGATAAGACGATCACATTGACTATAAATGCGACGAAATTGGCTCCCGGAACTTATCAGGGACGGTTGAATGTGAGCGATGTTTACGGAGCATCTACCGGTTTGAGTTTTACTTATGTTGTGGAACCGAATCATGCACCCCATGTTATTCTTCAACCTGAGGATGTTGTGTTTTCGCGGGTGGGAGAACAGATAGCATTGACGTTAGCCGATTATTTTGTGGATGAAGATGGGGAACCGCTCAGTTATTCAACGGTGGTTTCTGACTCCCGGGTTGCCCATTTGAGTCCTAACAGAGGTAACTTATATATTACAGCTTTGGCTGTAGGTGCGACGGATGTAACTTTAACGGCTAAAGATGCTTTAGGAGAATCGGCTTCGGTCGCTTTCAGAATTTCGGTTGGAGGTGGAGGTGATCAGGAAGTCAGTTTGTATCCGAATCCGGTAAAAGATAAATTGAATATTCTCACGAAAGAAGGAGAGAGTGTTGAAATTATTTTAGATTTTCAACGGTTTAATATAACCGTTTGAAGAATAAACATTTAACTG
>ENA-OOZY01000418-OOZY01000418.1-human-gut-metagenome-genome-assembly--contig:-NODE-418-length-31978-cov-7.035398_pt1 | contig 31978 bp, 28 predicted proteins | sample MGYA00241047_ERZ501410 | MGnify/ENA primary metagenome ERZ501410 (study PRJEB25962, sample SAMEA2042621) | human gut metagenome | biome: human gut; feature: human-associated habitat; material: faeces... | reverse complement strand
AATGCCCCCTTTCGTTAGTTTCAATATTGGTATATCTTCATTATACCACATTGTCCAACAAAAGGGGAGCATTTCAATATGTTCTGCTTTTTTCATAGGAATCAATAAGCCTGTTAAGCAGCTTTTCCTGATATTCCGTCATAAAACGTACTCCTCTGTGATACTGTGATCTCCTGCACGATATGCCATAAGGACTTCATCCACATACTCTCCGATTATCTCTATCTTTCTCGGTGGAGTACCGAGGATTATCTGAAATCCCATTGAATTGAAGAATTTCATCATACTCTCAATACGTTCATCGTCCATTTTGTCAAATGCTTCATCAAGAACGATAAGCCGTATCGTATCGGCATTGTATAATTGAGCAAACGAGGCGGCGATCGCCACATAAGCTGCGAATTGGTATCTCCGAGGCAAGTACACTCTTTTTATCGGATAACAAAGACGATACATATTTCCCTATTGTCGCACGACACATGAAAACAAAGTTTTTTGTAGTATACCTTATTTTTGTATATAACAATCAATAATAATATTAACTATAAAAACCGCCTTTAATATGATATCAAAGCCATATTAAAGGCGGTTTAATTATGCTTTATACATCTTCATTAGTCGGTTATTCTTTATCTGTTGTTCCGCTGTCGGTTGTTTCGGGTTCCATAAGAAGTGCGATCGCATCTTTCTTGTTATCCATTACGAATGCATCATAGTATGTTCTGCCTTCGATAAGCCAACCGCTTATGCCCGGAGGATCTTCATGAACATTGTATTCGGCAAGCTTTACGGGCGAACACATTGCACACGGGTGAGTGATAAGACATATCGCTTTTTCGGGGAGATAGTCGGAAGGAATTACTACGACTTCCATTCCGTCTACGATCTCGGCTGATCCGTTCTGTGCTATCTGTGCAGATGTATCACCTGTTCCCGTGTAGTCCTTGCATAAACGCAATGTAATATGCGCCTGAGGGGTCATAAAGATGATGCGTCCCTGTCTTGGAACTTTCTTTTCCGTAAGCTGTGCGCCTGCATTAAGGATTCTCATATACAGACTGTCAGCCTGAAGATTTCCGCTGCTGATCGCAGTTGCTGCATCGGCAAGCTTTGACAGTCTGTACTTGTCCATCATTGGAATAATAACCTCATCTATCTGTCGCTGCAAGCATCTTCCGGCGTGCTGTGTCATCATGGTGTCGCTGTTGTTTCTTCTGTCGATTGTAAAGGTGAATGCTTTATCCTGTGTAAGTTTCAGTTCCTGAACACGGTTGCCAAGCTCATGCGGCGTTCCATAGCGGTTTATACCTGACTTTTCATAATCGTTCACTTCTGCGGTATCAGCAGAATAAACGTAAACAGTGTTTACTCCGTCAAATTCGTAATTCTGATTGACTGCTTTTTCGGTAACAGAGCCAAGTGTAAAGCGTTCATCTATCTGATCGGAATACTTTGAAGCATAATTATCTATATTACCCATTTTTTAATCCTTTCTTTTTTATCTGCGATAAGAACAACCATTAAGACCATTGATAAAATCATCTTTGTTGTTCATACCGGTGGCTGTTCCGTGTGTCATTCCCGAATTGACGATGGTGGTACGATGATCATAGGCAGCTTTTTCAATTATTTCTGCAAGCTTGTCAATACTCTGTATCATTGCATCATCGTTTGTACAGTCTACAAAGTCAAGCAGCTCATCCGGAAGTGTTTTATCCTTGATAAGCTCTTTAGCCTTGAGTTTTCTTTCCGAAATCTCAAGAGCCTTTTCACGTTCCGCAAGTCTGCGTTCACGTTCTTCAAGGGTAAGTTCAGCTGCGTTTTCGGCTTCTTTTTCATTGGGTTTGTTTTCGGCTGCATTATCGGCATTGGGGACGGTTTCGTTCCCGTTCGTCGGCTTTGGTGCAGCTTCACGGTTGTTTGTTTCGTTCATTTCTTTTCTACCTCCATATTTTTATATAAACAGCGATATGCTGCTTATTTGCTTTTTCCGTTAACGATATATCTTATCATTCTGTTGGAAAGATGGTATTTTATTGCAAGCTCGTTATAGTTTGCACCGTTAAATTCGGAACGTATCGCCTGATCCCTCAATTTCCGTGTAAGCCGTTCCGGGTGACGTATATTTATTGTAGAACCTGCGTATGTTACCACAAGTTTTTTGTATGCTTCTATCCCTATACAGTCGGCAAGCTCATGCTGCTCTTCGTCCAGATCTTCAAGCGAAAGTTTATCAAGAAAATTCATTTGCTACCCTCTTCCCTGATTAACGTTTACGATACGGCGCACGGTTATTTCCGATATACTGTACTTGCGTGCAAGTTCCTTGTAGTTGCAGCCGTTGAACTCTTTCCGTATGTGCTTGTTTCTGATCTCCGTTGTAAGGGTTTCAGGCAAAACAACATATACATTTGAACCACCGAATTTACGGATAAAATTGATATATATATCCAACCCTCCGAGGGTGTCGGCAAGTTCACGCTGTTCTGCGTTCAGGTCTTCTATTCGCAGTTCATCAAGAAAATCCATTCGTTTCCCTCCTTTACATTGAATAATATCATACTTTATTATCTCGGTATATTATCGTATGATATTTTTTTATGATAAAGAGCAGGTAACAATTTTGTATTACCTGCTCTGTTCTCTGTAAGTTACAAGTATCTGTATTCCGGATCGGCATATACTTCGATCTGACCTTGAAGTCTGCTTTTGTTCTTTTCGGTGACAAGCGGAAGCTTTTCTTTTATGTACTCTATCAACTGTTTGTCGGTGTCGGTCAGTTCGGCGGTTTCGGTCGGCTGTTCCTCTTTCCGCTTGGGTGGTCTGTTCATAAAGCTGATTATCGGCGTTTCCTGTGAAAAAAGATACTTTACAATTGCTGTTCCGACTTCAAACCCTTTGTAAAAGCTTTCACTTTCAACGTTGCAGATCAGATCAAGAAGATCATTGCTGAACTTTACCTTAAAATTCTTATTAAGGTAGATTAGATCATCAATTCTCTTTTCAAGACTGTTCATCTGCTCATAAAGCTGATCGGAACATATTGATAAATCTTCATCACCAATATATAACGCCATCATCTGTTCAAGCGTTTCTTTGCAAATATTGATATCGCTGATATATTTTTTCATACTGTTAAACCTCCGTATAGTTTTGTATGCGTTAAATACCCGTTAAAATGCGTTAAAGCGCCATTCTAATAAAATACTTGGGAAATTACCCTACTTGTTTGAAAAACGCCTTACAGAGCGTTTCTGTTCGTTTTCAGAGTGTTGACATTTTGCCCCGAGTGTGGTATGATGAATAAGGTAGTCAAACCTTACAGGCATTACCAAACGTTTGAGGCGGTTGCATTCTGATCTTGAGAATTCGCGGTTCTTTTTTCAGATGCAGCCGTCAATGCTTTTATGCTTAAAACATTCACGGCAAGAGTAGAACCAAACAGAAAAAGATACTTTATGAATGTAACGGCTGTTATATAGTTCTGTTCGTATGCTCCACATACGCCGTAAATTATGAAAAGCACTTGCAGGAATGCGAGAAATTCAAGGGCGGTTTTTATGTGTTTCATTGAAGTTTCACCCCGCTTCCTACTACTTTAGCAGCATATTCAAGGTGCTTTATGTCGAGGGGTTCGCCTGACGTAACAGCTATATCATTTGCAAGCCTAAAAAGATTTATTGCTATTCGTAAACCGCCTTTTCTTGAAGATACATTATATAGATGTTTTACGATCGTTTTATTCAGCTTATAATCTTTAAAAATGCTTTCTATATCTTCAAGAGTATAACGGTTATTCAGCTTGCAGATATATCCGATACGGCTGTGAACCTGATCGAAATCCGCTTCATGTCTTCCATACATTCGGTTTAATATATCCGGTGTTCCTGCATATACCAAACCTACGCCTGCACGGTCATTCAAGGCTCTGAGTGTATCAAATGACCGTTCCGTTAGATGCTGTGCTTCATCTATGATAATAAGTCTGTTGGTGTCAGTAAGCTCATCTATCAGATTATCAAGTATATCAGACGTTGTTCCACGGGTTTTTATTCCCATTGCCTTAACGATCAGATTCAGAGCTGCACGGGGAGAACCTTTGGTTACATCGGCTTGTACATAAATTACGCCGTTTGTATCATCAGCATAATGCTTTAACGCTGTTGTTTTTCCGCTTCCTGCCGCTCCGATAATAAGAGAAATTCGGTTTGTAACTCTCAAATAGTTCAGATCGGCATAAACAAGCTGTGTATTTCTGAGGTTTCTTGTAAAGCTTGGCGGCGGTGTCTGATGCTGCCTTTGACGTTCCAGTTCAAGAAACTGTTTGATTTTACAAGCAACATCTTCATTAACTCCGATGTAGCAGTCATTTAAAAACTGCGAAAGCGTTATCGTAGATACTCCAAGTTCTTTAGATATTGCCGCTTGACTGCGTTTGGTTGTGCTTATGTATTCTATAAGTTCCTTTCTTGCCTGTATGACTTCATTCAATTTGAACATCTCCTTTACATTGCTGTTTTTCCGATATTTCCAAGATTGAGCCTATAATCCTTTTCGGGGTGAGTATATTCTTCTTTGCTGACCTGCTCCGCCGGTTCGATGGTTTCTTCAATGTCTTTATAAGCATCTGTTTTAGGTATATTGGAGAAGTCAGGCGTTCCGAATGCAGCAGAACGGTTTTCAACGACCTCAACAATAGACGGAACTTCAATATCCGGGTAAAAGGATCTGACCTTATTCCGTAAAGCTTTTTTGCGGTTGTTGTTTTCTCTGATAACCTTGCTTGAAACCTCTTTACCTGCTCCATAAGCATTTAAAGTATCATTCTGAGCTGTGCAAATAAAATCGCCTGTTTCAGAATAAATATACACTTCGGTTACGTCGTTTGTTTCATACCTTGCGAATACTTTTTTACCGATTCCATAAAGAAGCAGTTCGGTACTGTTATAATAGTTAATGTTCGGAAGTTCAGCGAACTTTACACCCTGCTTTGTAATAGATACTGTTCTTGTGGTTCGTCTGAGAAGTAAGCAGCGAGCTGATTCATTAAGAATACGCATAGGCTTTTTAAAGCTGTTGCAGTAGACATCATACGGTGTTCTATTGTCCATTCCGTTGCCGCTGTGCTTGGTATTATGATAGACATTGATTATGTTTGCAACGTGCTTTTGAAACTCTTCAAAATCCATTGCTTTATTTTCACGGTCTATCATTATATTTGTACCATTCATTGAGGTCGGGCGGTGTTCAGGACGATCACCAATGTAAGAATCAAGCATTTTATTATAGCTTTCAAATGTTCTGAAAAAACGCTCGATCGGTTTTGCTTTTGCATTATATGGATTTGAAGTTCTTACAAATGTTCTTAATCTTGAAACAAGAGAATAATCATTATCAATGTTGAACAGGTCGTGAACTTTATAATCCTTGCCGTTGTCGATCTGAACAGCATCGGGAACGCCGCAATTCTTTACAGCAAAAGCAAAGCTGTCAAGGACAATATCTGCATTCGGGTCTACAACATTCAGAACATACCCGACAATATACCTTGATCGGATATCAAGCCATGCACTCAGCCAAGGACGAACGATCTTTCCCTTATATTTAACAAGAACATCACATAAATGATGATCTCCGACCCACATTGTATTTGAACCAAGATCGGGGCTGTAATAGTCTGTGAAGATACTCGGAATATAAATATCTTCAAAATTCTTTTTGCCGTTTCTGTACATCTTGGTAACTTCTTCAGGCAGACTATAAATAAATCTTTTGAATGAAGATTCGGACGGAACTTCTATTCCTTTGGCTGAAAAGTAATCACGGGTAGCGTTGTAGCATTGGTGTATAGACGGCTTTTTATCAGTCAGATAATACTTTTTAAATACTGCTTGCATTTCTTCCGTAAGGCTGGTGCAGTCTTTGTTATATCCGCCCCGGCGGTCAATAAGTCCGCTGATACCATTTTGAGCGTATTTATTTACCCAGTCTTCAAGCTTTCCGACATTTATTTTTATGTCAGGATATTCAGCCGAAAAACGTTTCAGAAATTCCCTTGTTACGCCCCTTTTGTGGTAACGTCTTTTAAATGATGTATATTCGGTCACGGCAAGAACTTTTTCATCAAGCCGTTCTCGCTGCTTTTCTGTAAGAAATAAGTAGGAATCATCGGGTTGAGCAGGTTGATAAGTTCCGTTATATCTGCTTTGTGCTTCCATCGGAAGACTGTCAAGAAGTATTCGGAGCTGTCTGCCGCCCTTGCCTTTGCCGTCCACATACTTATACATAATAGTATTGCGTTCGGCGGCAAGTCTAACCGCTCGTTCGGATATTTGCATACATGATGCAGCTTCTCTTACTGATATGAAGTGTTCTGTCATGCTATCTGCTCCGTATCGTGTATTATTGCCTGAATAATCGTGTCGGTAGAAAAATTCAAAGCAACAGCTATTTTATAAATGTTCTGAGCGGACGGAATTACCTTTCCATTGCAATAGGTAACAATAGAAGCCTGCTGAATGCCTGTTTCTTCCGAAAGCCACCTTTGATTTTTATCTAAATCAATAAGACGTTTGGCTATCAGTCTACCTAATGCACAATATTTAGTTTTTTTTCTCATTACATTTCACCTCTTTATTTTTTATTTGTTGTGTGATAAAATAATATATAATTATCTACGCTTATATTATATGTTCGTATGCGAAACTTGTCAAGATAATTTGTTCGTATACGAAACTTTTTGGAGGAAATCACAATGAACGATATAGGTTTTCGTATAAAATCAATAAGAAAGTATTTTAAAATAACGCAAAAAGAGTTTGCAAAGCGTATTTTAGTAACCGCTTCGTATGTCAGTAGAATAGAAAGTGGTAATGAATTACCAACTGAAAAACTGCTTAAATTAATTTCTCTTGAATTTGGAAATTCTTTTGATTGGCTATCAACTGGTAAGGGAGAAATGTTTCCAGATGAACGATCACCGCTAATTCTCGATAGAAATTTTCTTGATGTAAAAGCAGATGAATTAGATAAAAATTTACAGCACTTGCTATCCACAAGTTCAAATTTTGAATATGCTGTTTATTCCTATTCTCTTAACCTTATAACACAACTATTTACAACTTTTGAAAAAAAACTAAGTCGGGGTGATTATGCCGAGTATATACAAAAAATTGAGGAAATAGCAGGAAAACTATATTTTTTATGTTTAGAGGCATACGAAAATGATAGTGAGTTAGATAATTGTAAAGTCAATGCAAAAAAAGAAACTCTAAATTATAGCATAGATAATTTAATTACTTTTTTAAAACTTAGTGATGGACATAAGAATTAGAAAATATACATTGATTATGTATATATACATTAAAAATGTATATTATGCTTTTGGGGAAAATTAAGGAACATAGGTAATAAATAAAAAAGCGTCCAAATGGCTTAAAATCGTCATTTGAACGCTATTTTTATATTTTGAAGTTTGTTCCTTAGTCGGCTTTAAATCGTGGTTTTGTGCGAATTTGTTCCTTAGTCAAAATGTGCTTTAAATAACGTATCTTCGGCGTTTGTCAAGGTTTTTCAGACTAAGGAACAATCGGGGTTTTTCTCGGACATTCACACTTATCTCAAAATATCACCGTATATTGAAAATTCTTACAAAATATGATATGATCTAACATATAAGAAGCAAAACGAATTTTATCGGGAGGAATCCACTGTGAAATACACTAAGCTTATAACCGCAGGCGCGATCGCAGTCCTGCTCTCTGCCCGCACGGTTGGGAACGACCAGGTCGCTACACTGCCGCTTATACTAAACACCATTTAAAATTTGAAAAAAATCAAGCCGACAATCTCGCATATATAGGATTTCGGCGCAGATTTTCTCCTGTATTTTATTGGTGTTTAGTATTAATAGCCACAAAAATATAAAAGGAGAGAATTGCACTATGATTAGAAAAGCTTCGTCCGCAGGTGTTTCCCTGCGAACGAAGCTGTTTTTGAACAAATGGAATCATCCCTGATGTGCGTGATATTTTCTGACCTTGTGTTCATCATCGAGAACAGTTTTACGAGCCTTTGTGCCCGTGACCTTTTCGTATGACTTTTCCGCCTCGATAACGCGTTCGATCCAAAGCTTCTTGTACGGACCGTAATCGCGGCAGCCTTTCGGAACGCTGATAGGCTCGCCGAATACGATTCGGTTTTCCTCACCTTCGACCGCCTGCTCCAGAAAAGCGGGCAAAACTGGGATCCCCAAGCTTTTTGCAAGCCAGAAAGTACCCTCTTCAATGTCCTCCGGAACGTCCTTGTTTATATCATAGATAGTTCCCTGCGCAAAGATGAGGAAGTGCTTCGGCTTTTCACCGTCCTGAAACCACTTTTTTGCCTTTTTGAGCGTTTCGACCGCACCGAAGGAAGTCGTGCGGTTCACGGGCATTACCTTTTCAAGCTCCATTACGGGCATAATCTCCGTTGGGATAGATACGCCGTTGAAGCAGTTTTCTTTCGCAAAAACAAAAAGCTGAGGATATTCTTTGAGTACATCGTGCATAACCTCATAATAAAAGCTTATCAGCAGCGGTGCGTCCGAATCGGTGAGATGATTCGTCGCGATTATGTAAGAGTTCCGGCAGAAATCCTCGGGAAGATTGTACCATTTGAAGTGATAAAGCTCCAAAAGCTGTTTTTTTATTTCAATGTCCTTTGCCATTAGCTTTTCTCTGTCATTTGCGATCGCCGAAATGCTTTTTATATTTTCCTCTGTAAATAATGAGCTTGCACTGAATAAATGCATAATGATTCTCCTTTGATCTTTTATTCATCGGAAAGCGTTGCGAACATCAACGCAAAATTCCGACTTTTCGGGCAGATAGACCCGACTTTTTATTATATTATAGCATATTTTTATGTCTAAATCAACAAAAACAAATAAAGTGCGTCTTTTTGCTCACAAAAAATTGCCCGAAACAAAGCGATTTAACCGAAATATCTGTCCTTTTATTTTAGCACATTATTAAAGCATTTTCAAGAGAAAAGAGGAAAAAAACGCCGTATGTGCCGTTCAGCTTTCAAAATAAAAATTTCCGCAAAGCTCTGAGCTTCAGCTCATCCTTAACGGGAATAAAAAACAGCGGCAGACAATGCAGTATAACCGCAAGGTCTGCCGCTGTGAACTTTACGCATCAGGAACTGCATTCGGGGATATCGTCAGCCTTGATACGGTTATCTCGTCTTATACTAAAAGTCATTCTCTATCAAAAAAACGCCCGTGTTATCAGCAGTTGTACGGAACACGCAAAAGCTCCGCTATGCTCACCGCATCCTCCTGACGTGCATTTTCGATAAATGAGCCGATGGTTCTGATAGGTCCCCACGGCAAGCCCCACCAGCCGCCGAACAGGGATATCAGAAATGCAATTACCGAGGTGGCGCAGATACTGTCGGCAAGCGCCAAGCAGGTCGATCTTGTGAATGTCATTATGCCGACCGACACGCAGTATCTGTATCTGACGAGTCTTGTTTCCCTTGTATAAACCGTTCCGTTAAATTCACAGGCTTCTCCGTTGAACAGTCTGTCGGCATTTTCATTCAGAAAAGCTTCAAGATCATCGTCAAGCTTCTTCACTGTCAATGCCATTATCAATGCCCCTATGTATGCCGCTAATATTAATGCAAATATCAATATTATCATATAAATTCCCCTTTTCCGCCGAACGCTATCCCATTCGCCCGAGCTGTTTTCCCAATTATATCATATATTTAAGGAAAAATCAACAAAATTTGAGAAATTATGATAAAGAATATCCATTTTCACCAATATCGTCCAAAATAGTAAATCTAAATCGTTATATCGTCTCTTCAAGCCGCTCTGCCGCACGGTTGCGGTATTCCCTCGGGCTTATTCCGTAAACCTCGCGGAAAAGCTTGCCGAAGTAGCTTATATGCCCGAAGCCGCAGGACAAACTCACCTCTGTGACGGGCATATCCGATGCCGTGAGCAGTTCGAGAGCCTTTTTCAGCCGATATTCGTTGAGAAATTCTATCGGCTTTTTCTCTATCATTGAGCGAAAGCACCGAAAGCACTCGCTTTTGCTGATGTTTGCAGCATTGGCAATGTCCTCGACGGAAATTTCATTCTGATAGTTTTCATAGATAAAGGAAAGCATCTTTTTGAGCCGCTTTTCGCCCGTCATTGTCCGCCTGTCAAGGGGAGTGGGCGTTGTTTCGCCTGCATTTTCGGCAAGGCTGCACCACATTTCGGACAAAAGATCACGGCAGCGAAGCTCATATCCGAAGCTCGGCTTCCCGGAAATTTCGCAGACTTTGCAAACTGCATCTATCATTGCTTTCTGCCACTCGTTTTCGGGCGAAAGCTTCACACAGCGCAGAGCTTTATTTCCCGTTATCGGCAGGATATATTTTCGTAAGATGAGATTTTTGCCGCAGTCGCCGATTAGATCGGGCAGAAAACATATCGTTGCCAGGACGGGATATTTGTCGCCGTCGGGGAGCGCTGCCTGCTTGTGCATAACGTTGGTGTTGATGAAAATGCCTTCGCCTGATTTGAGCTTATAGCTTGTATTGCTGATAAAAATTTCGACCTCGCCGTCAAGAACGACCGTTACCTCTATCTCGGGGTGCCAGTGCCAGTTGATGAGATGCTCCGGAACCCATTGAAAATAGTTGATGTAAGCCTGCATGGGATATTCGGGCGTTCCGTGCACAGCCGCTTCTCGGAAATCGTTTATTCCCGCAATAGTTGGATTTTTCATTTTATTTTCACCTTTTGGCATTATCGTTATAGTTTTAGAAAGTATTTTGATAGATTTTTTGATTTAATGCTGTTATTATTATAATCAGAAATAACGGAAATGTCAATAACTGTTTTGAGAGGAGCATTTTTTATGAGATTTATTCAGAACGAAAACAAGCTTATCGCAAAGAACGGAAATGAGACCCTGCTCATCGAGCCTTGGGGCAAGGATTCACTCCGTGTCCGTGCAACGCAGAACCCCGACTTTTCGGGCGAACTTCACGCTTTGAGCGAAGCCGGCGGCACTGCCGAGATCAGCATTGAGGACAACAACGCAGCCATCACCAACGGCGATATCCGTGCCGAGGTAAATTTTGCAGGCGTTCTCAGCTTCTTCCGCAAGGGAAAGCTTATCCTCCGTGAGTATTACCGCAGCTACGGCGGCACTGTAAGCAAGGAGAGCCGCTGCCTTAAGATCGTCGGCAGAGAGATGAAAGGTCTTGCAGGCAATGACTGGCGAATGACCGTCCGCTTCGAGAGCAACGACGGCGAAAAGCTGTTCGGAATGGGTCAGTATCAGCAGCCTTATCTCGACCTTAAAGGCTGTACGCTTGAGCTTGCACAGAGAAATTCACAGGTAACTATCCCGTTCGCTGTTTCGTCAATGGGTTACGGCTTCTTCTGGAACAATCCGTCCGTAGGTCAGGTAACTTTCGGCAAGAATATGACCGAGTGGCTCTCGCGCGACAGCGAGGAAGTCGATTACTGGATAACCGTAGGCGATACTCCTGCAAAGATAATTGAAAACTTCACCGAGCAGACGGGCAGAACTCCCATTGTTTCGGAAGAGCTTCTCGGACTTTGGCAGTGCAAGCTTCGTTACCGTACTCAGGACGAGGTTCTTGAAGTCGCAAGAAAATATCACGAGCTTGGAATACAGCTCAGCGCGATCGTTATCGACTTTTTCCACTGGCCTTATCAGGGTTCATGGTGCTTCGACACGAAGTATTGGCCCGATGTAAAGGCAATGACGGACGAGCTTCACTCAATGGGAATAAAGGTAATGGTTTCCGTTTGGCCGAGCGTTGACAAGAAGTGCGAGAACTTCTGGGAACTGAACGACCTCGGACTTCTCGAGCGTACAGAGCGCGGAGCAGCGCAGACCTACGATTATCAGGGCGACTGTCTTACTATCGATATGTTCAACCCCGAAGCAAGAAAATACCTTTGGGAAAAGTGCAAAAAGAACTACGCAGACCTCGGCATCGACTATTTCTGGCTCGATAACGCCGAACCCGACTACGCCGTTTATGACTATGAAAACTTCCGCTTCTACAGCGGTCCTGCATTAAAGGTCGGAAACGAATTCCCGAAGAATTATGCAAAGGCTTTCTATGACGGAATGACCGAGCAGGGCAAGAGCGGCTTCATCAACCTTATCAGAAGCGCATGGGCAGGCTCGCAGAAGTACGGCACTCTCGTTTGGTCGGGAGATGTTCCGAGTACGTTTGAAGCATTCCGTGACCAGCTTTCCGCAGGCTTGAATATGGGCATTGCAGGCATACCGCTCTGGACGACCGATATCGGCGGTTTTATGACGGACGATGTAAACGACCCCGAGTTCCGTGAGCTTCTCATTCGCTGGTACGAATTTGCAGTATTCACACCGTTCCTCCGTATGCACGGCGACAGAGGCCCTTACAATATCCCACCGCTCGATGACCGTGATTTCGGCGGCGGATACCTCAAAACGGGTCAGCCGAACGAGCTTTGGAGCTATGGCGATGAAGCATTCAAAATTATGCGCGACCAGCTCGGTGTTCGTGAAAAGCTCATTCCATATATCCATGAGCTTATCGGAGAATCGAGCAAAAACGGCTCACCGCTCATCAGAACGATGTTCTATGAATTCCCCGACGATGAAACCGCATGGGAGCTTTCCGACCAGTATATGTTCGGCAGCCGCTACCTCGTTGCTCCCGTTATGGAGTACGGTCAGCGCAGCAGAAAGGTTTATCTCCCAAAGGGCAGATGGCAGGCTCTCTCGGGCGGAGATATCCTCGACGGCGGCGTGTGGGTAACAGCAGACGCACCGCTTGAATATACACCTGTATTTGTAAAGTGCGAATAATTATATAAATAAAAACGACCGTTTGGAAATTGCTCCGAACGGTCGTTTCTATATGAATAATTACGCATTGCTGCTGCATTCTTTCTCTGTCTTTGAGATCATCACAAGCAGCAGATACATTTATTTTTCGTTTCGTTCGTTCAGAAACTTCTCCGCAGCTTCAAGCACGGGTCTGTCCTGCGGATAGTTCAGCGTTGACAAGGCTTCTTCGTATGGGAGAAGATAGGACGAGGTTATCTCTTCGGTCTGAAGCTTCACATCGGCATTATATTCCGAGAGAAAATAAACGGGGTTCTTGTGATGTCCCTCGCCGTTGGTGTAGCGGTATTCCATACGAAAGCCGCCGATAAGCTCGGCGTGAAGCCCCGTTTCCTCACGGACTTCTCGAACGGCAGTCTGCTTCTCGTTTTCGCCGAATTCAACGTGTCCCTTGGGGAAGCCGATGTGTCCGCTGTTGTTCGTGATAAGAAGATATTTCCGAACGCCGTCCTGCTCGGTGAACATCACCGCTCCGCAGGTCTTTTCATATAAAGCGTCAATGGCAGATGTGTGGAACTGCTCCTGAAAATCGACAGCCTTGCGGATATTGCACTCGTAGCAAAGGGGAGTGCCGAGCAGCTCCTCGGGAACGCCGACCCACTTGTCCTCGTCATCGTCCGAGCGGAGAACGATCGCAGCTATCGTAACGGTGATCTCGTCAACAGGTTCGTCAACGCCGAGAATGTAAACGTCCTGCTCCTCGCCGTCACCTGCAAAAAGGTCGGGGACAAAGCCGTAGTTCACGGGATAGATTATCTCCGGGTGTTTCGGGTGGATAGTGCCGATAGGGCGGTCGGTCTTTACCGTGAAGCTTTTTCCGAGAGCGGAAACATCGCCTTTCTGTACCTTGTTCATAGCTCAATTCCTTTCTGTTTCAGCCATTCGTGCATTGTATTTCTTCTGCCATGCTCCCGTCTTGTAGAAAAGGAACGAGAGGACCGTTCCGCAGAACCAGCTTATGGGCCAGCCTATCCAAACGCCCGTTACTCCCCAGAATGACGAAAGAACGAATGCAAAGATAACCCGCAGGATAAGGTCGGTGAATGTCGAAGCCATAAAGTAACCCATACTCTCACTGCCTCTTAAAATTCCGTCGCATATAAGCTTTACGCAGACAACGAAGTAGAAAGGACATACGATATACATAAAGTCAAGTCCCGTTTTTACCGCAAGCTCAGTAGCCTCGCTGTTCATAAACAGACCGAGGAAGAATTTTCCGAGCGCCGTATAGCAGAAAACGAACACCGCTGCGACCGCCAAAGCGAATATCATAGCCGCCCTGAATGCTGTCTTTACTCGGTCAAGCTTTCCTGCGCCAAGGTTCTGCGCAGTGAAGCTCGAAATTCCGTTTCCGAGCGTTGTAAAGCTCGTTATTGCGAAAGTGTTGAGCTTTATTGCGGCTGAATAGCCTGCGATAACGGACGAACCGAAGCCGTTTATGACATACTGAACGAAAAGATTTCCGATAGAGATAAAGCTCTGCTGTAAAATGCTCGGAATTGCGACCGTGAGTATCTCTTTGAGTGCCGCACCGCTGAAAATTGCGGATTTTTCCTCGGTTTTCATAGAGTCAACACGCTTTTTCAGCACTATTACGGAAAGTATGCAGGAAATACCCTGCGCAATGAACGTTGCCCACGCTACACCGCTCACGCCCCAGCTGAAAACAATGACAAACAGCGCATCGAGCGCAATATTTCCGAGCGAAGATACTATTAAGAATATCAGCGGAGTTTTGCTGTCGCCAAGACTGTTGAAAATGCCTGTTGTGATGTTGTATATGTAGAGAAAAATGAAGCCTGCCGTGTAAATGCGCAGATAAAGGTCGCCGTCCGCGAAAATATCATCGGGCGTGTTGACAAGCTGCATAAGCTGAGGACTGAACAGTACGCCGAGCGCCGTAAGCACCGTCGAGAGCAGAAGTCCTCCGAGCATTGATGTGGTTATGCAGGTCTTTGCGGTCCTGTAGTCGCCTGCGCCGAAATAACGGCTTATAACGACCGAACAGCCGATCTGACTTCCGATAGCGACCGCCATAAAGATCATCGTGATAGGGTAGCTTGCGCCGATAGCGGCGAGTGCGCTTTCGCCTGCGAATTTGCCTGCGATAACGCTGTCGGCAATGTTGTAGAGCTGCTGAAAGATAACGCTTATGAAAAGCGGTATCGTGAAGCCTATCAGCACCCTTTTAGGCTCGCCGACGGTGAGATCCTTGTTCTTCATAAAAACTTCCTTCCATTTCAATTTAAAAAGCAGACGGTTTTATGCGTCTGCTTTCAATATTGTCAGATTTTATACGGAGTACGGATTCGGTTTGAACAAAAGCTTTATCAGGTCGATGAACCAGCCGATTCCGCATATACCACCCGTGCATAAGTAAAGTATGCCCATAAGTATCTTTCCCTCGTAAAATTTATGGATACCTAATCCTCCGAAGAAAAGGCAGAGGAAGAATGCGACCCATTTATTTTTCAAACGGGGATTTTTGTATGCGTTCGAGTTGTTGTTCACATTGTTGGTATTGACGTTGTTTATGATAGTCGGAGCAGGTGCGGATTCCTGACGGAGCATTTCGACCTGCCTGCCGCAGTGAGTGCATACAACTGCGTCGAACGCTATTTTCTTTCCGCAGAATTTGCAGAATTTCGTTTTGCCCTCGTAAACTTCACCGCCATAGCTGTCCCTTTCGGCGGGAGCGTCGGGAGCGACCTTTATATTCGGTGCGTCCTGCGGCATTGCCTGAGTGGTGTAGCTGATATTCGGGCGCTTGGGGTAAAGATTTTCCTGCGAATGTGACTGTTTATACATTTCGGCTGACTGAGAACCCTCGGGGTAAAATTCGCCGTCATCTCCGTAAAATCCGTTTGATTCGTTGTTCATTTTTTAATGTGTCCTTTCCTTTATGTCTATTATAATAGTATATACAGTAAAAATAAATTATTTTTTATTGAAAAAGCCCTTGACAAAATTTGCTGAACGTAGTATAATAATATACTGTATCATAATGCAATTCTATGTGCGTTTTTACCGTATGGTAATAGTATAACACATTTTTTTCTGAATTGCAACTGTTTTTGCAAATATTCGGCAAATGTCCGAAATTAAAGCGGAAACGGAAAATTATCCCCGTAAAATTTTAAGGAGGGACTCGCCTATGGTTAATGTCAAGCCTGTCCAGCTTGGTAAAACAACTCGTATGAGCTTCGGAAAGATCAACGAAGTTCTGCCGATGCCTAACCTCATTGAGGTGCAGAAAAAGTCTTATGAATGGTTCCTGGACGAAGGACTTAAGGAAGTTCTTCACGATATGTCCTCCATCACGGACTATAACGGCAACTATTCTCTCAGCTTTGTTGACTTTAAGCTTGCTGACGAATCGAACTATTCCATTGCTAAGTGCAAGGAACTTGACGTAACTTATTCTGCAAAGATGTTCGTTAAGGCTAAGGTATGGGATAGAGCAACAGGTGATATCGTCGATTCGGGCGATGCCGATATCTATCTCTGCGATCTGCCGCTCATGACCGAAAGCGGTACATTCGTTATCAACGGCGCAGAACGTGTTATCGTTTCACAGCTCGTTCGTTCCCCGGGTGTTTACTATGCTGTTGAAAAGGATAAAACAGGTAAGGATCTTTTCAAGACCACCGTTATCCCTAACAGAGGTGCTTGGCTGGAATACGAAATGGATTCCAACGACGTTATCTATGTAAGAATTGATAAGAACAGAAAGATCCCCCTTACTACATTTATAAGAGCGCTCGGCTGCGGTACCGATGCCGAGATCGAAGAGCGCTTCGGCAAGGACGAACGCCTTGAACAGACTATTCTCCAGAAGGACGCTACAAAGAATACGGAAGAAGCTCTCCTCGAAGTTTACAAGAAGCTCCGTCCGGGCGAACCTCCTACGGTAGAAAGTGCCGTTTCCCACATCAATACACTCTTCTTCGATGCAAGAAGATATGACCTTTCACGTTTCGGACGCTATAAATACAATAAGAAGCTCGGCGTTGCTACAAGGATCGCAGGCCACAGACTTTCCCGTCCCGTTGCAAATCCTCTTACGGGCGAGATCATGGCTGACGAGGGCGATCTTATCACAATGGACAAGGCTCTCGAGATCGAGCAGGCAGGTGTTTCCGAGGTTTGGCTCGATATTGAGCACAAGGAATTCTACACCACACCAACAGGTGAATCCGCTCACAGGATCGAAGAGAGAGAAGTCAAGGTCATCGGCAACGGCATGGTAGATATCGCTCCTTACGTTGACTTTGACCCTGCCAAGTATGGCATTAACGAGAAGGTCTCCTTTGCAGTTCTCAAGGATATCCTTGAAAATGCCGCTGACAAGGAAGAGATCGAAGAGATGGTCAAGAGCCGTCTTGAAGAGCTTGTTCCTAAGCATATCATTCTTGATGATATCTATGCTACTATCAGCTACTTCATCAACCTCTGCGAGGGCGTTGGTACAGTTGACGATATCGACCACCTCGGCAACAGACGTATCCGTTCCGTTGGCGAGCTTCTCCAGAACCAGTTCAGGATCGGTTTTGCAAGAATGGAAAGAGTTATCCGCGAAAGAATGAACACCCAGACCCAGAACGAGGGCGCAATGTCTGCGGAATCTCTCATCAATATCAGACCTATCACAGCTGCGATAAAGGAATTTTTCGGTTCATCACCGCTTTCACAGTTCATGGATCAGACTAACCCTCTCGCAGAGCTTACTCATAAGAGAAGACTTTCAGCCCTCGGCCCTGGCGGTCTTTCCCGTGACCGTGCCGGATTCGAGGTTCGTGACGTTCACTACTCCCACTACGGAAGAATGTGTCCTATCGAAACCCCTGAAGGTCCTAACATCGGACTTATCTCCTATCTTGCATCTTTCGCAAGAATAAATGAATACGGCTTTATCGAAGCTCCTTACAGAAGAGTTGATAAGGCTACGGGCGTAGTTACCGACGAGGTAGTTTATATGACTGCCGATATGGAGGATAACTACACAGTCGCACAGGCTAACGAACCGCTTACAGAAGATCACAAGTTCGCAAGACCTATCGTAAACGCACGTTACAGAGATCAGATCCTCGAATGTGAAAGAGAACGTATCGACTACATGGACGTTTCTCCTAAGATGGTCGTTTCCATTGCGACTGCTTCCATTCCGTTCCTCGAAAACGATGACGCAAACCGTGCGCTCATGGGTTCAAACATGCAGCGTCAGGCAGTTCCTCTTCTTAAGACGGAAGCTCCTATCGTTGGTACAGGTATGGAATACAAGGCTGCCGTTGACTCGGGTGTCTGCGTTGTTTCCAAGCATGACGGCGTTGTGGAAAAGGTTTCCGCCGATGAGATCGTAATCAAGGACGGCACAGGCGCAACCCACACCTACGAGCTTATCAAGTTCAAGCGTTCCAACCAGGGTACTTGCATCAATCAGCGTCCTATCGTTGACTGCGGTGAAGAAGTTCACGTCGGTCAGGTTCTCGCTGACGGCCCTGCAACCTGCAACGGTGAGATTTCCATCGGTAAGAATGCCCTCATCGGCTTCATGACATGGGAAGGCTACAACTATGAGGATGCCGTTCTCCTTAATGAACGTGTTGTCCGTGAAGATATGTACACTTCTATCCATATCGAAGAATATGAGATCGAAGCAAGAGATACAAAGCTCGGACCCGAAGAGATCACCCGTGACATTCCTAATGTCGGCGATGACGCTCTCAAAGACCTCGATGACAGAGGTATCATTCGTATCGGTGCTGAAGTCCGTGCAGGTGATATCCTTGTCGGTAAGGTAACACCTAAGGGTGAGACCGAGCTTACAGCAGAAGAAAGACTGCTCCGTGCTATTTTCGGCGAAAAGGCAAGAGAAGTCCGTGATAACTCCCTTAAAGTTCCTCACGGTGAAGCAGGTATCATCGTTGACGTTAAGGTATTTACCCGTGACAAGTGCAAGGAGCTTGCACCGGGTGTTAATATGCTCGTCCGCTGCTACATTGCGCAGAAGCGTAAGATATCTGTCGGCGATAAGATGGCAGGCCGTCACGGTAACAAGGGTGTCGTTTCCCGTATCCTTAAATCCGAAGATATGCCGTTCCTCCCTGACGGTACACCGCTCGATATCGTTCTTAACCCTCTCGGCGTTCCTTCACGTATGAACATCGGTCAGGTTCTTGAAGTTCATCTCGGTATGGCTGCAAAGAAGCTCGGCTGGAAGGTAATGACCCCTGTATTCGACGGCGCTCACGAAGATGATATCCGTGAGATGTTCAAGCAGGCAGGTATGAGAGAAGACGGTAAGACCGACGTTTACGACGGAAGAACGGGCGAAAAGTTCGATAACCCGGTTACAGTCGGTTATATGTACTACCTCAAGCTCCACCACCTCGTTGATGATAAGATCCACGCACGTTCCGTTGGTCCTTATTCCCTCGTTACGCAGCAGCCTCTCGGCGGTAAAGCCCAGTTCGGCGGCCAGCGTTTCGGTGAGATGGAAGTCTGGGCTCTCGAGGCTTACGGCGCTGCCTACACCCTCCAGGAGATACTGACAGTCAAGTCCGACGATGTTGTCGGCCGTGTCAAGACCTACGAGGCAATAGTCAAGGGCAACAACGTTCCCAAGCCCGGCATTCCCGAGTCGTTCAAGGTTCTCGTCAAAGAGCTTCAGTCCCTCTGCCTTGATGTCAGCGTCCTTGACGCGGACGGCGAGGAGATTGACCTCAAGCAGACCGACGAGGAACTCGGATTTGCACCTTCAGACGATAAGGCATTCTCCTCCGTCAACGACGCCGGCACTGCAGGCGGCTACGGCACGGAAAACGAAGAGGGCGATATCTTCAATGTCGGCTCCGGCGAGGACGACGATGACAGCGCCGATTTCGCAGACGATGCCGAGGGCGAAGATGACTACTATGACGGCGACATCTTCTCCGACAGCGAAGGCGAGCTTGACGACTACGACGACTGAGAACAGTCACCTTAAAAATATATTTTAAAAAGGGGCAGTCAACGGATGGAAAACAATACCTTTGAATCCATAAAAATAGGTCTTGCGTCTCCCGATAAGATCAGAAGCTGGTCTTACGGCGAGGTCAAGAAGCCCGAAACCATCAATTACCGCACACTCAAGCCCGAAAAGGACGGACTGTTCTGCGAAAGGATATTCGGACCCCAGAAGGACTGGGAGTGCCACTGCGGCAAATATAAAAGAATCCGCTACAAGGGCAAGATATGCGAACGCTGCGGCGTTGAGATAACCCGCTCCAAGGTTCGCCGCGAGAGAATGGGTCACATTGAGCTTGCAGCTCCCGTTTCCCATATCTGGTATTTCAAGGGAATACCCTCAAGAATGGGTCTTATCCTCGATATATCGCCGCGCAACCTTGAGAAAGTTCTCTACTTTGCGATGCATATCGTTATCGATCCCGGCACAACGGATCTTAAAAAGTATCAGGTTCTCGACGAGAAGGATTACGACGAGTATCGCCTGATGTATGAGGACGATTTCAGGGCAGGCATGGGCGCCGAGGCTATCAAGGAGCTTCTTGCCGAGATCGACCTCGACCAGCTCTCCGAGCAACTGCGCGAGGAGATAGAGAAAGCAAGCGGTCAGAAGAAGGCTAAGGCTCTCAAACGCCTTGAGGTTGTCGAGGCGTTCAGACAGAGCGGCAACAGACCCGAGTGGATGATCCTCGACGTGCTTCCGGTTATCCCGCCGGAGCTTCGTCCCATGGTTCAGCTCGAGGGCGGACGCTTTGCAACGAGCGACCTCAACGATCTTTACCGCCGCGTTATCAACAGAAACAACCGTCTGCGCAAGCTCCTTGAGCTCGGCGCGCCCGAGATAATAGTCCGCAACGAGAAGCGTATGCTGCAGGAAGCTGTCGATGCTCTTATCGACAACGGCCGCCGCGGCAGACCCGTAACCGGTCCGAACAACAGAGCGCTCAAGTCGCTCTCCGATATGCTTAAAGGTAAGCAGGGACGTTTCAGACAGAACCTGCTCGGTAAGCGTGTTGACTATTCCGGACGTTCGGTTATCGTCGTCGGTCCCGAGCTGAAGATCTATCAGTGCGGTCTGCCGACCGAGATGGCTCTTGAGCTGTTCAAGCCCTTCGTTATGAAGAGACTTGTCCAGACCGGCAAGGCGAACAACGTCAAGTCCGCAAGAAAGATGGTCGAGCGCCAGAATCCCGTTGTCTGGGATGCTCTCGAAGTGGTTATCAAGGATCACCCCGTGCTCCTTAACCGCGCTCCCACGCTTCACAGACTCGGTATCCAGGCTTTCGAGCCCATCCTTGTCGAGGGCAGAGCTATCAAGCTTCATCCCCTCGTTTGTACCGCATTCAACGCCGACTTCGACGGCGACCAGATGGCAGTTCACGTTCCGCTTTCTGCGGAGGCTCAGGCTGAGGCGCGCTTCCTTATGCTCGCCGCCAACAACCTCCTCAAGCCCTCCGACGGACGCCCGGTCACCGTTCCCACGCAGGACATGGTCCTCGGCTCCTATTACCTCACCCTTGAAAAGCCCGGTGAGCCCGGCGAGGGCAAGGTGTTCAGAGATGTCGATGAGGCCACCATGGCTTACGACGACGGCACCATCGGACTCCATGCGAGAATCAAGATCCGCATGACCAAGGAGATAGACGGCAAGCCCGTCAGAAAGCTCGTCTCCACCACCATGGGACGCGTTATCTTCAACGGACCTATCCCGCAGGATCTCGGCTTTGTTGACAGAAGTGATCCGGAGAACGACTTCAAGCTTGAGGTCGATTTCCTCGTCAATAAAAAGAAGCTCGGCGAAATTATCGACAGATGCATCAAGATTCACGGCACCTCGATAGCAGCCGATATGCTTGATAAGATCAAGGCTCAGGGCTACAAGTACTCGACCCGAAGCGGTATCACCGTCGCTGTCTGCGACGCCACCATACCGCCGCGTAAGGGCGAACTCATTGCCGACGCCGAGAAGGATGTCGCCGAGATCATGGACAACTATGAGAACGGTCTTCTCTCCGATGAGGAGCGCACGAACATGGTCATTGAGACCTGGGAAGACTGCACAAAGAGAGTTGCCGCAGAACTCAAGGCGAACTTCGATCCCTACAACCCGATCAACATGATGCTTGACTCCGGTGCGCGAGGCAACGACAGCCAGCTGCGTCAGCTTGCAGGTATGCGCGGACTTATCGCGAATACGGCAGGTAAGACGATTGAAATCCCCATCAGAGCCAACTACCGTGAAGGTCTTAATATACTCGAATACTTCATTTCGTCGCGTGGTGCGCGTAAAGGTCTTGCCGATACCGCGCTTCGTACCGCGGACTCGGGTTACCTTACCAGACGTCTTGTCGATGTCTCGCAGGATGTTATCATCCGCGAGGAGGACTGCGGCTGCACAGAGGGCTCGGATGTCTACGATATCTTCGACGGAAAGCGCCGCATAGTCAGCCTCACCGAGCGTCTTACCGGCCGCTATCTGCTCAACGACTTTGTCGATGAGGATACCGGCGAGCTTATCATGAGCAAGGATAAGATGATGAGCGAGGACGACGCAAAGCGCGTCGCCGACAAGGTATATGAGTACCACGATAAGAAGGTCGCCGCGGGCGAAGAGCCCGAGGACAGCCTTGCAAAGATAAAGATCCGTTCGCTGCTTACCTGCCAGTCCGAGCACGGCGTCTGCATCAAGTGCTACGGCGCGAACCTTGCAACCGGCGAGCCTGTTACGGTCGGTGAAGCAGTCGGTATCATCGCGGCTCAGTCGATAGGCGAGCCCGGTACACAGCTGACGATGAGAACGTTCCACACCGGCGGCGCGAAAGACCAGTCCGATATCACGGAAGGTCTTCCCAGAGTCGAGGAGCTGTTCGAAGCGAGAAAGCCCAAGAGCCTCGCTCTTATCAGTGAGATCTCCGGTACGGTTTCCGAGCGCGAGATAAAGAAGGTCAGGAACATCATCGTCACAGATCCCGAGACCCTCGAGGAGAAGGCGTATCCCATCCACTACGGTATGCGCGTCAAGGTTGAGCCCGGCGATCACATCAACAAGGGCGACACCATCACCGAAGGTGCTCTCAACCCGCACGATATTCTCGCAGTCCTCGGCGTCGAGGCTGTTCACGATTACCTCATCCGCGAGGTTCAGAGAACCTACCGTATGCAGGGCGTTGACGTCAACGATAAGCACATCGAGGTCATCGTCCGTCAGATGATGAAGAAGGTCAAGATCACCGATCCCGGCGACACGACTTTCCTGCCCGGCGCTGTTGTTGACAAGCTTGAGTTCAAGGCGGAGAACGCACGCGTCGCCGCCAAGGCTCAGGAGACAGGCGAGGAGCTCGCAGAGGCTCAGTGCATGCCCGTGCTCATGGGTATCACAAAGGCTTCTCTTGCAACCGAGTCCTTCCTCTCGGCCGCATCCTTCCAGGAGACCACGAGAGTCCTCACCGATGCCGCCATCAAGGGCAAGAGCGATCCGCTGCTCGGTCTCAAGGAGAATGTCATCATCGGCAAGCTCCTGCCGTCGGGTACCGGCATGAAGTGCTACAGCGATGTTCAGGTGCTTCCCACTACGGGCATCTTCAGCGACCTTGCCGAGAAGCTCGAAGAGGCGGAGAACCAGGAAGAAGCAGAATAATAAACAACCATCGAGCCGGAGTCTGCCGCTTTTGCGGGGGGCTCCGGCAGCGGTGACTATAAAGAGATGCGTTTATTGGACAAAAATCATATATAATGCCCCGATAAACGCCGAATATTTTGTCATTTGACGAACCGAAAAGGTTGACAAACAGGACCTTCAGCGGTATAATTTTAAATTGTGATGTCTTGTGTTTTGGGATAATTATGCCCGAAGCGCGGATTTCATATATAAATCTTAGAAAGGAGATGTACTGCTTGCCAACGTTTAATCAGCTTGTGAGAAACGGAAGAGAAACTCTTGAGAAGAAACCCAAAGCCCCCGCGCTTTTGAAGGGTCTCAACTCCAAGAAAAATGTCATGACCGACACTGCTTCTCCGCAGAAGCGCGGTGTTTGCACAGCGGTTAAGACCACCACCCCCAAGAAGCCCAACTCGGCTCTTAGAAAGATCGCCAGAGTTCGTCTTTCCAACGGCATCGAGGTTTCGGCTTATATCCCGGGTGTCGGTCATAACCTTCAGGAGCACTCGGTTGTTCTCATCCGCGGCGGCCGTGTTAAGGACCTTCCCGGTGTGCGTTACCACATCATCCGCGGAACGCTCGATACACAGGGCGTCAACGGCAGAATGCAGGCCCGTTCCAAGTACGGTGCTAAGCGTCCGAAGGCTGCCAAAAAGTAATTCCGCATGATGCGGAAAGCTTAAGAGACAGAATCTTCTTGCAGGTGATTACTCCAATGCGAGAGTGCATTGAAATACATGCCTCCCATTGACACCACGAGAGTTTTGTCACTCGAGTACCTATGATATCATTACTATGAAGGAGGGAAGCGAAGTGCCAAGAAGAGGCAAGATAGCAAAACGTGACGTTTTGCCCGATCCGCTTTACAACTCAAAGCTCGTAACACGCCTTATCAACAACGTCATGATCGACGGTAAGAAGGGCGTCGCTCAGAAAATCGTTTACGAGGCTTTCGACATTATCCGTGAGAAGACCGGCAAGGAACCGCTTGAGGTTTTTGAGGCTGCTATGGAGAATGTCATGCCCGTTCTCGAAGTCAAAGCTCGTCGAGTCGGCGGTGCAACCTATCAGGTTCCCATGGAGGTTCGTCCGGAGAGAAGACAGACCCTCGGTCTGCGCTGGATAACCCTTTATTCCCGTCAGCGTTCCGAGAGAACGATGAAGGAGAGACTTGCTAACGAGATCATGGATGCCGTCAATTCGACCGGTTCGGCATTCAAGAAGCGTGAGGATACTCACAAGATGGCAGAGGCCAACAAGGCATTTGCACATTTCAGGTGGTAATTTCACCTATATATTTTGCTATTCGCACAAAGGCGAGATACGGAGGTTTTTATGCCGAGAGAGGTTTCACTGGAAAAGACCAGGAATATCGGAATCATGGCGCATATTGACGCAGGCAAAACCACCACAACGGAGCGTATCCTGTTCTACACAGGAAAGACCCACAAACTCGGCGAAGTGCATGATGGTGCTGCGACAATGGACTGGATGGAGCAGGAGCAGGAGAGAGGTATAACCATTACCTCCGCTGCGACTACCTGCTTCTGGAAGAACCACCGAATCAACATCATCGACACTCCCGGCCACGTGGACTTCACCGTTGAGGTTGAGCGTTCTCTGCGTGTTCTGGACGGTTCTGTTACCGTTCTTTGCGCAAAGGGCGGCGTTGAGCCCCAGTCCGAAACCGTCTGGAGACAGGCGGACAAGTACCATGTTCCGAGAATGGTCTATGTTAACAAGATGGACATTATGGGAGCTAACTTCTATAATGTTATAGACATGATGAAGGAGCGCCTGAAGTGTAACGCAGTTCCGATTCAGCTCCCCATAGGCGCGGAAGCTGACTTCAAGGGAATCATCGACCTTGTTCAGATGCAGGCTGATGTCTACTATGATGACAAGGGTCTCGACGTCAGAGTTGAGGATATTCCCGAGAACATGAAGGAACTTGCACAGAAGTATCATGATGAGCTCGTTGAGCACGTCGCCGAACAGGACGACGAGCTGCTCGAGAAGTATCTCGGCGGCGAGGAGCTCACCATTGATGAGATAAAGACCTGCATCCGCAAGTCTACTATCGCCAATAAGATGGTTCCCGTATGCTGCGGTACTTCTTACCGCAACAAGGGTGTTCAGCAGCTGCTTGACGCTATTGTTGATTACATGCCCGCTCCGACGGATGTCCCGTCGATAAAGGGCACGAACCCCGAGACCGGTGAAGAGGAGTTCCGTCATTCTTCGGATTCCGAGCCGTTCGCAGCTCTTGCTTTCAAGATCGCGACCGATCCCTTCGTCGGTAAGCTCTGCTTCTTCAGAGTTTATTCGGGCACAGTCACCACCGGCAGCACTGTTTACAATGCTACCAAGGACTGCAACGAGCGTCTGGGAAGAATCCTGCAGATGCACTCCAACCACAGAAAGGATATCGACTGCGTTTACGCCGGAGATATCGCTGCTACTATAGGTCTTAAGAACACCACTACCGGCGACACGCTCTGCGACGCCAAGGCTCCTATAATCCTTGAGTCTATGGAGTTCCCCGATCCCGTTATCAGGGTCGCTATCGAGCCCAAGACCAAGGCAGGCCAGGAGAAGATGGCTATCGCGCTTGCAAAGCTCGCCGAAGAGGATCCGACCTTCAAGTGCTATACTGATGAAGAGACGGGTCAGACCATCATCGCCGGCATGGGCGAGCTTCACCTTGAGATAATCGTTGACAGACTTCTTCGTGAGTTCAAGGTCGAGGCCAATGTCGGTAAACCCCAGGTCGCATACCGCGAGACCATCACCAAACCCGCAGAGAGCGATACCAAGTATTCGCGTCAGTCGGGCGGCCGCGGACAGTACGGTCACGTCAAGATCCGCATCGAGCCCAACCCCGAGAAGGGTTACGAGTTCGTCAACGAGGTCGTCGGCGGCGCTATCCCGAAGGAATATATCGGACCTGCAGAGGCCGGTATCAAGGGTGCAATGCAGTCGGGCGTTCTTGCAGGCTTCAATGTTGTTGACGTCAAGGTCACTCTTTACGATGGATCTTATCACGAGGTCGACTCCTCCGAAATGGCGTTCAAGATCGCCGGTTCTATGGCGTTCAAGGATGCGATGAAGAAGGCAGCTCCCGTGCTCATGGAGCCCATCATGAAGGTCGCCATTATCGTCCCCGAGGACTATATGGGCGATGTTATCGGCGATGTCAACTCCCGCCGCGGACAGATCGAAGGCACCGAGATGCGTACGGGCGCAGTGCAGATCAATGCATTCATCCCGCTGTCGAACATGTTCGGCTACGCTACTACTCTTCGTTCCAAGACGCAGGGACGCGGTCAGTATGTCATGGAGCCCAGCCACTACGCCGAGGTTCCGAAGTCCATTGCTGAGACTGTCATCAAGGACAAGTAATTTTTAAAAAGCACTTGAATTTTCAGGTGTAAATTGATAGAATAGTTTTATGCTGATGCATGAGACAATTATTTAACCAATTAAAGGGAGGAAATTCCAAATGGCAAAAGCTAAATTCGAAAGAACTAAGCCCCATGTAAACATTGGTACCATTGGTCACGTTGACCATGGTAAGACTACTCTTACCGCTGCTATCACCAAGACTCTCGCTATGAAGGGCGAGGCTGAGTTTGTTGATTACGCTAACATCGATAAGGCTCCCGAGGAGAGAGAGCGCGGTATTACAATCAACACCGCTCACGTTGAGTATGAGACTGCTACCCGTCACTATGCTCACGTTGACTGCCCCGGCCATGCTGACTATATCAAGAACATGATCACCGGTGCTGCTCAGATGGACGGCGCTATCCTTGTTATAGCTGCTACCGACGGCCCCATGGCTCAGACCAAGGAGCACCTTCTTCTTGCCCGCCAGGTTGGCGTGCCCTATATCATCGTCTTCATGAACAAGGTTGACCAGGTCGACGATCCTGAGCTCCTTGAGCTTGTCGAGATGGAGATTCGCGATACTCTTAACGAGTATGGCTTCCCCGGCGATGACACCCCGATCATCAAGGGTTCTGCTCTTAAGGCTCTTGAGTACAACGGCAATGATCCTGACGCCCCCGAGCTTGCTTGCATCTGGGAGCTCATGAACGCTGTTGACACTTATATCCCCACTCCCGACCGTAAGGCTGACCTGCCTTTCCTTATGCCTGTTGAGGATGTCTTCACCATCACCGGCCGTGGTACTGTTGCCACCGGTAGAGTTGAGCGTGGACAGCTGAGAACCGGCGACGAGCTTGAGATCGTTGGTCTTAAGGAAGAGAAGGGCAAGACCGTCTGCACCGGAATCGAGATGTTCCGCAAGACCCTCGATTACGCTGAGGCCGGCGACAACATCGGCGCTCTTCTTCGCGGTGTTCAGAGAACCGATATCGAGCGCGGCCAGGTTCTTGCTAAGCCCGGCACCATTCATCCCCACACCAAGTTTGTCGGTCAGGTTTACGTCCTTACTAAGGACGAGGGCGGCCGTCACACCCCGTTCTTCAACAACTATCGTCCTCAGTTCTATTTCAGAACTACTGACGTTACCGGTATCATCTCCCTTCCCGAGGGCGTAGAGATGTGCATGCCCGGCGATAACATCGATATGACTGTTGAGCTTATCGCTCCCATCGCTATCGAAGAGGGTCTCCGCTTCGCTATCCGTGAAGGCGGCCGTACCGTCGGCTCGGGCGTTGTTATCAAGATTATCGAGTAATTGACGCTTCTTGATCCCGTAGGTTTTCCTGCGGGATCTTTTTTATGCCGATTTATCTGTTTTTAATAATCAATATCCAAAAAGTACGGGCGTTTTTATTGATTTATCTCGGCGGGTATGATAAAATTAATTGAAAATTTTATCACAGGAGTGAAGTAAATGGGAAAGTTAAACAATATCGACAAGGCCGCAGCGGGTAAAGGCTCCGGCATCAACACACTCTGGCAGTTTGTCAAGTTCATCGTCGTCAGCCTCGGCGCCTGCATCGTTCAGGTTGCATCTCTCGCGATTCTTTACAACATCCCCGCGATCAAGGCTCTGAGCACGCAGGCATTCCACTGGTTCGTCTTTGACTATCCGGTCATCGAGGGTCAGCGCTGCGGACTTGCGCTCTTCATTGCATTCAACGTTTCGAACCTTCTGGCGCAGATAGTTGCATTCTTCATCAACAAGGAAAAGACTTTCAACTCGGGCTCCAACACCGCTATTACTCTGCCCATATACATAATCTTCACCCTTGCTCTCGTCTGCTTCTCTGCGTGGTTCAACCCCGTAGTTTTCGAGTTCTGCACCTCGAAGTTCCATCTGAACAGCGGCCTTTCGCTCACTATAGCTACCGCTGTCTGCTCAGCTCTCCAGTTCTTCCTCTATTTCCCCGTGGATAAGATTCTTTTCCACAAGAAAAAGGAAGACAAGAAAGCAAAATAATCAAAAAATAAAAAGGGTCGGCGCAGATGTGCCGATCCTTTCGCTTTGTTAAAACGCACCCTCCGATCTTTTACGGAGGGTGCTGTGTTTTATCTTCAGCCTCTCAGCCATTCAAGAGCCGCTTCGAGAGGGGAGTCGGTGGCGACATCCGGCTCGATAGAAGTCTCTTTGAATATCTCGCCCGTGCGCGCTTTGTCAAACGCGACGGTCAGATACATCTGCGCACCGTCATACATGTTGTAGAGCATATTGACGCTCGTGTATCCGGCGGTCGGTGCGCCGAAAGTCCTTGTGTTTTCGAGTCCTCTGAAGCAGAGCGTCAGAGCTTCGCCCGAGCTCGCAGTCATGTCGTCGGTAAGTATCGCAACGGGTACATTCAGCTTCTCTTCGGGATAGAGGCTCCTGCCGCCCGTGCCCGCATTGCTGACAACGCCGTTTTTGAGCGTGACCGGGATATCGTAGCTGCGGTAGTGATAATAAACCAATTCGCCGTCTGGCAGCAGCGACGAGACAGCCGTCGCCATCGGACCCATGTCACCGCCGGTGTTGCCGCGCAGGTCGAGCACAACGCCCTTTATTTTATCGCGGTTCTCGTGAATGAAGTCCTCCGCGACTTTTGCGTATTTCTGTCCCGCTTCGGCTGTGCCGAGGAAATCTTCGGCTGTGACGAGGAAATCGGGGAGTTTTATTATTGCAATATCGCCGTCGAGCGAAACGGTGGGCAGAACATCGTCATAGCTCTCGGTTGTGTCCTGCGATTCCGATTTTGTCATGAACATTGAGTGCTTGCCGCCGCAAACCGAAAGAGCCTTTTTAATCGCGGGGTATGTGTCCTCATAGCTCTCGGCGTTTTCTATCATCTTGAGACATTCTTCGTAAGTGCTTTTCCACTCGTCGCTTTCCGAATATATCCCGTTTTTGCCTATGGTTGCAAGAGCGTCCTTGCCGTAGCGCTCTGCCGACGGCGGGACGAGATAAAATCCGAATGTCGGTCCGTATTTCATAACAACTGCCAACGCCGCAGCGATAATGATTATGAGCGGTATGCATATTCCGAGCGCGATGCGCAGCTTCTTATTTTTGCTTTTGGTTTTCATAAAAACTCCTCCTGTCGATAATGATTATATCAAATGAGTGGGTCGTTCTCAATAACAAAGCCTTACATTGTGCGCCTGAGTTCTTACATTTATGTAAGATTCGGCGGCGAAAAAAGTTGAAAAAACTATAAATTGGGTCTTTACAACCGATAAACAATATGATATAGTATTCACAGCAAAAAATCTTTAAGAGCGGTACAGAGATGCCGACAAGATGGTCATATTCAGTGCGGATAGGGTATATCTGCGTGTTTTTGTGCGATTTTGTCGGTGCGGCAGGATCGTATTTTTTTATGCTTCGGGGTGAGTAAATGGAGTTCAAGGCCTATATCATGGACAGCGCGGCGGTCAACCGTGCGCTCGCGCGGATATCGCACGAGATAATCGAGCGAAACGGCGATTCGGATGAGATATGCCTTGTCGGCATAATGAGAAGAGGCGCGCCGCTTGCAGATATCCTCGCTTCAAAAATCGAGAGCCTCGGCGTGAAGACGCAGAAAGGCTATCTCGACATCACGCTCTACAGGGACGACCTGAGCGAGAGCGCAAGCCAGCCGACAGTGAACTCCGGCAAGCTTGATTTTTCCGTTGAGGGCAAGACGGTCGTCATGGTCGACGATGTGCTCTACACCGGCAGAACGGCGCGCGCCGCGATGGATGCGATAATCTCCCTCGGCCGCCCGGCGAAGATACAGTTTGCAACGCTTGTTGACAGGGGACACAGGGAGCTCCCGATAGTCGCCGACTATGTCGGCAAGAACGTGCCGACCTCGCGCAGCGAAGTGGTCGTTGTGAAGATCCCGCCGTTCGACGATGAGACAAGCGTCTCAATATACAGCAAATAAGACTTTGACGCAGAAGCGGTTCACCGGGACTGTGTTGAGTATAGACAGGCAAAATTTGAGGAGGTCAATAGTATGAAATTGATTTACGGTATCAAAGACAAGCCGAAGTTCGGCAAGCTTATCGTCTTTGCGTTCCAGCAGCTGCTCGCTATTATGGCAGCGACCATCGCAGTTCCCATGATAACTTCGGGTGTTTATAACTGCGGCGAAGTGCAGATGAGCACTGTCGCGGCGCTCTTCGGCGCAGGCGCAGGCACCCTTGTATATGTTCTCTTCACGAAGGCAAAGAGCCCTGTTTTCCTCGGTTCTTCTTTCGCTTTCCTCGGCTCGATGGCAGCCGCTTTCGCAGGCGCGACCACCGTTGCGCTCGGCTATCTCGGACTGATTCTCGGCGCTGTGTTCGCGGGTCTCGTCTATGTTGTTATAGCAATAGCTGTCAAGATTTCCGGTGTCGGCTGGATCAATAAGCTCATGCCCGCCGCCGTTATCGGACCCACCGTCGCTATAATTGGACTTTCGCTCGCAGGCAACGCTATCGGTGACCTCCAGAAAGGCTCCTATGCAGTCAACGGCGAGCCGACCGCAAGCGTCTATGTCGCTATCATCTGCGGTCTCGTCACTCTCTTCGTGACAATGTTCTGCTCCGTCTTCGGCAAGAAGATGGTCAAGCTCATCCCGTTCATCATCGGCATCCTCTCCGGTTACGCTGTCGCGGCTATCTTCACCGTCATCGGCATCAAGACCGGAAACGACGCTCTCAAAGTTATCGACTTCAGCGGCTTCACTGCACTCGTTGCTGACGGAGTGGGAGTCAAAACCTTTGTTTCGATACCCGACTTCACCTTCCTCAAGGCTTTCGGCGCCTTCGGCGAGCTCAGCGGTTCTTACGTAGCGGCTGTTGCAGTGGCTTATGTCCCGGTTGCATTCGTTGTCTTCGCAGAGCACATCGCTGACCACAAGAACATCTCTTCCATAGTTGAAACTGACCTCCTTGTTGAGCCCGGTCTCCACAGAACCCTGCTCGGCGACGGTATTGGCTC
>ENA-OOZY01000404-OOZY01000404.1-human-gut-metagenome-genome-assembly--contig:-NODE-404-length-33017-cov-3.442176_pt1 | contig 33017 bp, 33 predicted proteins | sample MGYA00241047_ERZ501410 | MGnify/ENA primary metagenome ERZ501410 (study PRJEB25962, sample SAMEA2042621) | human gut metagenome | biome: human gut; feature: human-associated habitat; material: faeces... | reverse complement strand
CTGCCTGCGCGACGCGTATGAACATACGGTGGATTGCGTGCGGTTCAGCTTTGTACTGGCGGCTGAGGATGTGCGCACGGAGTTCGTCCTCTGCCCCGTGTGCGGCGAGGTCAGCGAGATCCGGCTGATCGATGAGAACGGCGAGGTCGTGGAGACGCGCGAGGCCGTGCGGCTGCTGCTGGTGGAGGACGCGAAGGCGGAGGCGCTCACCGAGTGTCTGCCCGAAGGCGAACTCGTCGTGCGCATGGGCGCGCTGGAAAGCGGCGACGTCCTGATGAGCGTCGCCTTCGAAATCGGCGGCGAGCCGATACAGCCCACCGGTCAGGTGAAGATCACCCTGCCCGCCGGGCTGCTGGAGGGCTATGCGCTCTGTCTGCTCTCCGAGGACGGCACGGAAGCCGAGCTGACGCTGGAGGGTGATGAGGAGGAGGAAACGGTCAGCTTCACGCTGGACTTCACCAATTCTGAAACGCCCGTGCAGGTGATTCGCCTCATACCGGAAGTATAGTTCTGCGCTGGCCCTGCGCCTCGCTGCGGTTCGCCCGCAGGAAGGCGCAGGGCTGTATTTGGGGATCTTGCACATAACTTCAAAAATACCTTTCCCTGCGCATGAGGGGAAAGTCAATGACTCAGGCAGTGGGGGCTTTCATGTTCAGATTCCCATTCCGCCTGAGCCATTCTGTCAAATGGCATACATGCTGCACAGCGCTGTTTTACGGCCCGTCCGGCTGATACGGAATCTCCCTGCTCACGACGGCATAGTGCGGACGTGCCCGATCCATCACACCGCGCATATAAACCTCCATCGCAATCGTCCCAGCATATCTCATATAGACCGACCGGCAATCGTCCGCAAATCGGAAATCCAGCTTCTTTCCCATATATCCATGGAGCGATGCCAGCGCAGAATCAAACGCAGTATTTTCGCCCAGATGTTTTCGCAGATACATTTCTGCAATGCCCATCTGCTCACCGGCGTGCTGCCAGGCTGATTTCTTTATGTATGCCAGTTGCTTTTCCAGATCTGTTTCAGTCCATTTCTTCACTTGTCTCACCTCCGCAGGCGCTATATTAGCTCTGCCCGAAGACGGCAGACAACGTAGGCGGCGATAAGTAAAAAGTAAGCGTCAAACCACTCCACGAGCAAACACGGCCAGCAGGGCGAAATAACCCTGCTGGTCAAATCATATTAAACCGAAACCCTGCAAGAATCCGGAGCCGCCCACGGGAATAGACCATCTGCATCCACAATGCCCTTAGCTGCCATATCAATCAGCCAGGTCAGATATCGCCAAGGATCCAGGCCGTTCTCAATTGCCGTCTGGATCAGGCTGAAGATGACCGCGCTGCCCTGAGCACCGCCCGGCGTGTTGGCAAAGAGGAAGTTCTTGCGGTCAATCACAAAGGGCTTGATACTGCGCTCAGCGCGGTTGTTGCTGATCTCCAGCCGACCATCCAGCAGGTAGTTCAGCAGATAGACTATCTGGTTTTTCAGATATTCCATCGCGTTACCCCAGGGAGACTTGGACGAGTAGTGAACCGATTCAACCCACCTGAAAAGCTCGTCCAGCACAGGTTTGGCCTTCTTCCAGGCTTTCAAGGCAGCTTCCTGCATTGCGTCACGACAGTCCTCGTCATTGTGGAGCATGACATAGGCTATCCGGTACATCCGGTCAGTCTGTTCCACGACCCGTGATGCAAAATCATTTCTGTCCATTCGATCACCTCTTGTAACGTTACACCCTTTAGACGCAAAATGATCATGAAGTTTAATGCGCGAGAAAAATTTTCTTAAGAATATTATATTGAGTATGGTGCTGAAATGCAAGACAGGAGCCGATGCGTGTGCATCGGCTCCCGCTATTCACTTGGTTATTGTAAGAACAATGCCATCCAGTGTGGTAATAGCTGATATTATCTTAACACTGCACCAGCTCAGATGCAACGAGAATTGGAGTAGAATACCACGCCCGAAAGCTGAGGGCGAACCGGGGACAAAACTACTGGTAAGAAAATTGTCAGTGGGGATTCGCAATCTTCCAAGTATAGATCGGCTCACGCTTACCCCTGAGTAACAAACTAAAGTAAACGATTCAATGATCAGCCGCAAAAGCTGACAACCCTCCGCATAGTGTATTTCATGCGGGGGGGGGTTCATAGCAAGCACGAACATCATAGATGTGGACTGTTCATCGTGTATACCTATCCGGCTTTGTCTGCTTGTTCTCCTGAATGAACTCCCGCTTCACCACCTCCAGCCGACGCACTTCCTCCTTCATATCTTCCAGCTGATAATCCAGCATAAAGCACTCCTTGTCCAGATACTCCAGAGCTGCCTTCCAGCCCTTGTAGTCGATCTTCTCGCCGTCATCCTGGCAGCGGCGCAGGACAGATGCCGCCTGCCGGTATTGGCGAAGCTCGTACTCATACCTGCGTTCAAAGTCGCCGCGCTTTGCTTCCAGCAGCTTCTCCCATGTCCGGTAGTGCTTTTGGTATTTCTTCCACTTTTCATAGTATTCGATCCGGACGCTCAACTCAAGGGAGAGATCGTGATTCTCTTTCCGCTTACTTTTCAGACCGTAGAACTTCGTGTTGACCGTCTGAATTGCAGCCAGACAGGACGCAGCATCCGTGATGTTGTACTCATGCATGATGGATAGCAGTCCCGTGCTGTCGCGCAAGCGGTGATCCTTGCGGCCAGACTGCACGCTGGAAGCAAGGATGTTGGACGCGAGCTTGAACCGTAGGCTTTCCCTGGACACATCTTCACCTTGGGCGGTCAGCAGTTCATCCTTCTTTTTCTCGTACTGCGCCCATGCATTGAGCCGGGCCAGTCGTGCTTCCAGCTGACTGAGCAGCTTGTTCTGCTGACGGATCTCCCGGTTCTTTTCGCCAACTTCCGTGGGGATGCCGCGCTTCTCCATGGCACGGGCGTCCGGCCCTTCGTGTACCATAGGGATGCGCTGCACACCCTGATCTTCATAGCTCCGAGGATCAACAAAGCCCTGCGTGAATCCAGCTTCACGCAGGGCTTCATTGATGGCATCGGCAGCAGCGGCGCGCCAACGTTCTGCATTGCCACGGTCATCCCAGTCGGTTGTGCAAACCTTTCGTGTTTTCCAGCGGCCTTTCTGTTTGGCAGGGATGCGGTTACCGTCAGCATCCAGGATGTACTCCAATCGGCTTTTATCACCCCACTTTCCATCCGGGGTCAGTGGGCGCATGGTCAACAGGATGTGAGCGTGTGGGTTGCCATCACCTTTGTCATGAAAAGCAACATCCGCACACATTCCCTTGTCCACAAAAAGCTCTTGCACCAGTTTCCGAACAAGCGCAATGTTCTGCTCATGATTCAACTCAGCAGGTAGTGCCAGTTCAATCGACCGGGCAAGCTGGGCATTGGCTTTGGTTTCGTTCCACTCAACGCTGTTCCAAAGAAGGTTGCGATCGGCATATTCCTGTGGAGCGTTGGGCGGCAGCATTACCTCTGTGTAGATAATGTGTTTCTTGCGGGTGTAGTCGTGGGTGACTCCATCCCAGGTGTTCTCCATCCGCGTCCCGCTGATATAGGCGGATGCGGCGACGGCAGATTTCCCTTTGTTCCGGGAAACGATTTTGGTTGTCCAATGAAAGAAATCCATTCTTTCCTCCTTCTGGCAGCTCCCATGGGAGCATCATTCTTGGGGTATGGGGCTTGCCCCATCGCGGCGAAGTCCGCAACAGAGCATCGCAGATCGCGCGACATACGTTGACCAATGGGCCGACGTATGTATCAGTGCGCACTTCGTGGTTATTCTTGTTGGGGACGCCCCGAGGTTACCCTCGGAACGCCCCCTTGCATGGTCACCGGCCAGCAGCCAGCTCCTGCATGAAGGCAGAAAACTGAGCGCTGTCCATCTGGATGGTCTGCGGAAAGCAGGCCTCCAGGATGGCTCCGTGTTCGCAGAGCCGGTGAGTACGAGCCTTCCGCTGTTTCTCCTTTTCCCGGTTATCGGTGAGGATTTTGCGGTGTTTCTCCTGAACCGTCTTCAGCTCATCCTCGTCCCTGGGCATATTCGCCAGCAGTTCGTCGATGTTGATCTTCATATATGTCCTCCTGTGATGCACCAGAGTGATGCAACCATGCACCACTCTGATGCAGATGTCGTTGTGTTCTTTGATGGGGTTGCATCATTTTGATGCAAATAGCGTGAAACGTGCGGCAGATTGATGCACCGACTCAGCCGCCGATGAAGTCGAAATCCATGCAGCTGTCGCCGAAATCAGGCATTGCGTCATCGGATTCTTGTTGGGTGGGTGCCTTAGCGACCTGCGACGGCGCGGTGTTGGTCTTTGGCACAGCCGTAGCAACCGGTGTGTTAGCTCCAGCAGAATATCCGGCGAGATATGCCGGAAGCATCTGCTGAAGCCTGAGTGCTACCGATTCTGTGATCTCCTGAACAAGCTCGTCTTTCTTAGTGCCGGACAGATGCACATCCCCTGTGCAGTGGGTATTGACGGCCTCCACAACCAGCTGACTGAACGACTGATGCCGTTCGCCCCGCAGTGCATTGACCTTTTCCCATGCCTGCTTTTCTGCTGGGTGCGACAGGTGAAAGCGTACGGTAATGGCCTTCACACACATCATCAATCACCGACCTTCCGTGCCAAGCGCTCATTGCGCCAGATCACGCCCTGCGCCATGTACTCATAGCCCTTGGCAGATGCGTGCAGGTCATCCACAAAAACAACCGCGCTGGGATCGTACTTGCCGAAGTGCTTCACCAGACAGCCGCCACCGCCCATCACAAAGAGCTTCATCAGGCGGGCGTCATAGCCATGAACACGCAGGGCATCAAACAGGCCGGTCACATAGCCGCGCACAGTATCAGTCAGGTTGTCGAGGAGTTCCCGCGCCAGATTCGCAGTGCCGGTTCGCAGGAATTGCTCAATAACGCTCTCCGTCATGTCAATGCCATATTTGTCCATCATCTGCTTGCGGGCAGTCAGCACGCACTGGTTCACACCCAAGACCTCCGTCCAGCAATGCTGGTCATTGGGCTTGCCGTTTACCAGCCGCATGATGTTCATGGTGCCGTTGCCGATGTCGGCCATCATCACCGTGCCGGTGAACTGCCGGAACTCGTTGAACCTCTTGTCGCTGTCCATCAGAGGCACCAGCGCTGCATAGCCCTGGGGAAAGACAATGCAGTCGGTCAGATGGATGCTGTACAGCACATCGTTGAAGGTAAACCGGACGTCTGGGTTGCGCATCATGTAGCGGCGGTAATCCTCCCGCTGTCGACCTGTCCAGGTCGTGGGCAGACCCAGCGCCAGATGCACATTGGCCTCGGTGATCTGCTCCGTACTCAGCTCGGCAGCGATAGATGCCAGCGTCAGGATGTAGAAGTCCTCGTCAGCAGTCTTGTCAGGGTTGTAGGCCTTGTGACCTTCGCCAATGCGATACCAGGTGCCGTTGTACTCAAGAATGTCGCCATCAAAAAAGGGCTTGGTGTCCATCGCCACCAGGCCCGTGGGGTAGATGGTGCGGGCTGTCTTCATGTTGCCGTAGCCTGCGTCCACACCGATGATATAGAAATTGTTATGCTTTCTCATGATTATACCTCTCTTAGTCATTTTCTTTGTTGGTTGTTGAAGTGCTGTGAGATTCCTTGCAGATGTCCATCTTATCCGCTTCATGCTGGATCAGATTCAGCAGCCTGTCTTCGTAGGTACAGGCGCTTTCGGGACTTCCGAAGGCGCTGATCGTGTAAACGGTATGCCCGTATCGGCGGGTCACTTCCATCATAGGGGTAGTCTTCGTCATTGTTCCTCCTGATTCTTACATAAAAAGAAGCAGCACCGAGTTGCCTCATGTGCTGCCTGTTGGGTGTTGGGCCGTTATTCATTTTCATTCTCCATTCCTTCCGTCGGGATAGGAAATTGTCCGATGTAGTTCAGGTGCACCTCAATTTGGCGGGTGCGCTGTCCCTTGGCTGGGCGGATGGTACGGTAGACAACGATCTTCTCCACAAAGGCGAGGATCATGTCGTCCGTTACTTCTGTGCAGTCGCGATATTTACGGGCAAGGGCAAGGTACTTGTCGGTCTGTGCAGAGGCGGTCTGCACTTCGTTCAGCCGAGCCTGATCATCTGCGAGCTCGGCTTTGAGTGCAGCTTCTTCCTGTTCGTATTGTGCAGACAGCTTGTCAAAGCGTTCCTCCGGGATGTGTCCCAAGGCATAGTCCTCATACAGTTTCTTCAGCAAATGCTCCAGCCGGGCAATGTGCTTTTCCTTCTCATGGATTTGCTTCGCCAGCTGCTTCCGGTCATCTGGCTGGTAGGCTGCTGCTTCCTGCGCGAGTCTGCGACGGAAACCGTCCTCGTCTGCAATGGCATAGCGGTTGACGGTGCGGAGTGTGTCTCGCACAATTTCCCGAATGACTGTGACGCGGATAGAATTATGTGTACAGAGCCGTTCCTCATAAGCAGCAGACTTTTTGTGTGTCCGACAGACAAAGTCTCCGCCATCTTCGTGGTCTTTCACGCGGTGCAACAACATTGGCACACCGCACTCACCGCAAACCATTAAACTGTTGAAAACACTTGGTTTTCCAGGTGCAGAATACATCTCAGGATGAAAGATGCGCTGTGCTGCCTGCCATGTTTCATCAGACACAATCGCCTCATGGGTACCGTAAAAGACCAACTGATCCTCTACAGGGACACTCACTTGCTTGCTTCTGTATTCAGGTTGACAGGTCTTGAAATTAACAGTACACCCCATGTACTCGCGGCGACGGACTAACTTGCAAATTGTCTGTGTCCGCCAATGGTAAGGTTGACAATCTTTGTATTGCCTTCCAACACCGTCCGGAGCATGTTGATAACTGTAATAACCAGGAGTAACACGTCTTTCGTTTACCATCGTTCGGCAGATATTCAATTGAGACATACCGGATGCAGCAAGTTCAAAAATTCGACGCACGGTATCAGCAGCTTCCGGATCAATCAGCCAGTGATTCTTGTCATTTGGATCTTTGACGTAGCCAAAGCATGGATTGACTGCTAACGGCTTGCCGGATTTTCCCTTCTGCTGGGCAGCAGACCGGATTTTTCGGGATATGTCCCGTAGATACCAGTCGTTCATGATGTTCAATATACCTGCAAACTCGGTGCTGTCGGGGTTGCTATTGTCAATGTTATTGTTGATCGCAATGAACCGTACACCCATCCGATCAAAGTACACTTCCGTATAAAACCCTGTCTCAACATAGTTGCGACCGACTCGGCTCATGTCCTTGACCAGCACTGTTTTCACAATGCCAGCCTCAATGTCCGCAAGCAGCTGCTGCCAGCCAGGTCGGTCGAAGTTGCCGCCGCTGTAACCGTCATCCGTATAGTGCCGACAGTTGGTGAAGCCATTGTCCCGGGCGTATGCTTCCAATAGATTCTTTTGATTGGTTACAGAATTGGACTCTCCATCCAGTTCGTCCTCGCAGGAAAGGCGTTCATAAAGCGCCGTGATGGGTGCGTCAGAATGACTTGCCGTTCCTCCCGGTTTTCCCTTCGGAGAGTTGCGTTTTTCGATCAGATCAAACATAGTGTTCCTCCTTCGTTAAGCTGCCGCCTGATCATGGGGCAGCTTCTTGTTTCGTTCCTTTTTGCGCAGATACTTCTGGTGATTCCGTTCACGCTCCCTGGCTCGCTTTGCTTCTTCCTGCAGCTGTTCCTCCGTCAGAATGGTTGGTGTCACCGGAACAGAGAAGCATCCGATGAAGCGGAAGATGATGTCGATCTGCACATGCCGCTGACCGTTTACCTTCTGCGGAGCGTGGACAACCACCCTGTCAATGAAGCTGTTGATGACCGATGCCGTCAGTTCCTCCGTATCCCGGTATTGCCGTGCCAGTGCCATGAACGCTCCGATGTTAGTGGTATCAGCGTGGTAGGTAGCCAGCGCGGTTTCAGTCTGTGCCAGCTTGTCCTTCAGCTGAGCCTGTTCCTTTTCATAGGTAGAGGACAGCAGGTTGAAGCGGCTTTCCGGCGTTTTACCCAACGCATAGGATTCGTACAGCTTCTGAATGATGGTATCCAGTTCTGCAATGCGCTTCCGAGCCTTGGCTGCTTCGGCGGTCATGTCCTTCACCGCATCAGCATGGCGCACCTCGGACAAAGCCCGTACCTGATCTGCAAAGGCAGCTTCATCCGATACAGCGTACTGACTTACAGAACGGATCATCTGCAGCAGCACAGACCGTATGAACGCCGTGGTGACATAGTGGCAGCAGCAATCGCCTTTGCTCTGGCTGTAGGTCGGACAATCGTAATAGTCATCCGATTCACGTCCAGTCTGCTTCGCCCGGCTGCGGTGATTGTTGAGCTTCGCACCGCACTCTGCGCAATAGAGCTTACCGGTCAGCGGATTAGCCTCGCCAGTGCTGTCTGTTCTGCGCCGGACAGCCAGCACACACTGGGCCAACTGCCATCTATCTTCGGGAATGATGGCTTCATGGGTATCCTTGAAGATCAGCCATTCATCAGATGGCTTGGTCTGCCGTTTCGCCTTCAGGCCGTTCTTCGATGAACGGAAGTTCACCGTGTGTCCCATGTACTCCGGGCGTTGCAGGATGTTGCTGATGGTCACGCCATTCCAGGCGTATGGCTTGCTCATGTCGGTGTTGGAACGCTTCATGCAGGTGTCGTGGGTTGCGTTGTAGTAGGCTGGACATTCAACCTTTTCAACCTCCAGAATGCGTGCGATCTCGTAGGGGCCGTGACAGTCAATCGCCAGCTGGTAGATTCTCCGGACGATCACAGCCGCCTCGTCATCCACCAGCCAATGATTCTTGTCTGCCGGGTCTTTCCGGTAGCCGTACACGCACAGCGTATTGGTCGGCTTTCCGCTGTTGCCCCGCTGCCGGAAGAATGTGCGCATCTTCTTCGACTGTTCCCGCAGGTACATCTCGTTCAGCACGTTCATGAAGGGGGCGAACTCACTGCTGATGGGGTTCACCGTGTCCACGCCGTTGCCAATGGCGATGAACCGCACACCCTTGCGCCGGAAGTACACCTCGGTGTAGAAGCCGGTCTGGATGTAGTCGCGCCCGACGCGGCTCAGGTCTTTGGCGATCACCACACCGACCAAGCCTGCATCAATGTCCGCAATGAGCTGCTTCCATCCAGGGCGTTCGAAGTTGCCGCCGCTGAAGCCATCATCTGTGTAGTGCCGGCAATGGGTGAAACCGTGGTCTGCCGCATACGAGGTCAGGTACGATTTTTGATTCACTATGGAGTTGGAATCGCCCTGCTGGTCATCGTCGCGGCTCAGACGCTCATAGAGCGCCGTGATAAGGGGTTCGTTTTTTTGGGTCAATGGATTCTCCTTTCCTGTGGAAGTCTGTTTTTTAGTGACTCCCTCTACAAGTAGGACAAAACGGGCGTCGTTTTGGAACTGTTTTGAAATTTTCAGAAAGAAAATTTGAGATCGGACGAATTTTCTTGTATAATGGGCTTTGAAGGGGGTGAGCAAGTGATTCCAGAAGATGATTGGTACGAGGCGGCGGAGGATGATTCTGCCATCGAACCCTCCATGCTCGCCATGCCCCTGTACGATGAAGACGGTAATGAGATCCCAGAGGAAGAGTTGCCGTGGAACAACATACCTGATGAAAGAATCGTTGATGATGACTCCGAGGACTGGTCAGCCGATGACGAACCAGAAGAATCACTGCCATCCTCCAAGCCAGACAAACGCAGACGCAATGCTGACAAAACACGATCCTCTGCTGAACTAAGAAAGCGCATAGCCCAGAGCGTCCGTGAAGAAGCGCTCCGCCGACTGGAACTGTCTGCCCGAACCATGTCCGAGTTTCAGGAGCTGGTTGACTGGTACGACCGTGAAGAAGAAAGTCGTATGCGCCGGGAACGCCGGTATGAAACCCTGCGTGGTGATGTACCGCTGGAAAGCGGCGCGATCCCTGGCGGTCACATCCTACCGCACAGCATGAGCCAGCCAACATTCCGACAAATTTGCTGGGGCGAGTTTGACGATTATCTCAACACGTGCCTTTTCGCCATGCACGACCTGACCGAGCGTGTGCACCTGCAGGAAATCGTCATGAATCTGAAGCTCGACCACAAGGAGCTGCTGTTCTTCCTGGGTATCAGGCTGTACTCGACACAGAAGCTGGCGAAGCTGCGCGGCCAGACAGAGCGCAACATTCGTAAGGTGCGCGATACCGTCCAGCGGCGCATCCACCGGAAGCTGTACGCAGCCCTGACGGTGCTGCAACAAGACGGCGACGAGCTGATCCACCTGGAGCAAGACTTCCTGCATGATTACACTCCACCGAAAAGGAGGCATTCTTCCGATGAAGAACCTGTTTGAACATACCAGCGCGTACTGGGCCAAGTATGCCTCTTATGAGTGGAGAAAGGCAACAGATGGGAAAGAGTACCTTCTGCCCACGGCTGATGCCAAGGCTTCTGTCTACAACACCATGCCGCTTGCTGACCAACTGGTGCTGGATGCGGTTAACATAGGCCTGCTGGTGATTCACAAGTCGCCTGAAAAGAAGATTAAAGCCGCTATCCACACCTTCGTCTGCAACTACGGTCTACTGGGCATGATGACTGCCTTTCCTACCACGCCCAATTTCGTGGAGTACGAAAAGGTCTATCTTCCGAAAAACCAGTTCATTCGGCAGGAGACGATGGACACACTGACCTACATGAAATTCTTCTTTCCATTCAAGATGCCAGACTTCCGCAAACGCGGAATTGAATCTATTTGGAATGTGTCCGGCAGCGACCGGGATGAAGCGGCGCTGTCCCTGACTTTCAGCGACGATCCACGCGCCAAGGCGATCTCCTTCATGCGCAGCTACGGCGAACCCTATGAGTGGCTAAAGGAAGTGTTCCTCGACTGGGCGTTCACCTTTATGTCAACATACCTGTATTACGAAGACCGGGACATCCTGGACGAAAATGGGCTGAACTTGTACCGCAAGAGCCTTGCATGTTTTGAGGGCAATGCGCCTACCTATCACCTTGCGCTGCGGGAGCACCCGGTCATCGTGTGGGATTTTCATTCGCTGATGCTGACAGTGAAATTCATGTTCTCTGTCAAACTGACCGATACGAAGAATCCCATGAGCTTGTGCGAGCATTGCCGCATGGCGTTCTATGCTCCACGGGCAGATTCACGGTTCTGTTCTGCCGAGTGCCGGAAAAAGGCGAGCAAGAAAACTTGATGATCAGGCTAACAGAAAATCCAGAAGACCAAGCGTGAGGTCTGTTACCTTCTCCAGCAGCCATCCCGCGATATGTGGAGCAAAGGCGAAGAAGATGCCAAGGCCCACCGTCTGGAAGATCATGCCGTTGGGAGCGTTGGCGATCCACCCTGCAACGGAGCCGAGGAAGAATACCGTTGCAAGCAGGTTGGTTGCGATGGAGGTCAATCCAACAATTAGGGATGCAATCAGCTGGAATACCAGCAGTATCGCAATGAGAGGCAAGGCAGCTAACCGAAGGGGAAGCCTGAGTAGTTTCTTCATAAGTACCTCCATCTGATTTTTGGGGAGACAGGCACGGGCTGGAGGCTCGTGCCTGTTTGCTATATGGCACAGTTCCTCAGTCGTAGATCAACTCGTTGAACAGCATTTCTTCGATCCGGTTGTGAATACTGTTCATTCGGCGTACCCATTCCATCTGGTCGGCAGCTTTCAAGTCCTCGGTAACGCCTTCGGCTGCTTTCATCTGAGGAATCAGCAGATCCAGGCGTTCCTGGCAGGCATCGTCAATGCTATACAGATGCTTCATGAGCTTACCGGACAGCAGGAGCTGATTGAACAGGAGGGAACGATGCTCCCGGAGGTAACGCAAGCGCATTCTACCGTACTTGCCAAGGGGGCGCATGTCCTCGGCAGGGATGCCGATGTTGGGCAGGTAGTAGTCTCCGCAGCGGCGATAGGTCAGTTTCATGGGGTATCCTCGCTTTCTGCTGCAACAAAAAAGCAGCTATGTACTTGAAGGTTTCCCTTCAAGCCATAACTGCTTGAGTTGCTTGTATTTCCCGCGACTCATGACGAGGAGGGGTAAACCTTCCTCTACATAATAACGCGTTTGCAGCCGGGGGTTTTTGCTTGCTTTCCCTGCGAAATCAATCAGAATCAGCGTGCTCCCAATCATACACTTCCGAAGAAAGTGTGAAACCGATTCGGGAATAAAATGCTTGGTCAGACAAGACGATGGCGCGCTTTGCACCAAGCGCATGGGCGCGCGAACATGCTTCATAGACCACCGCTTTCGCCAAGCCGCGCTTTCTGTGCTCCGGCACAGTGGCGACAGGCTCAACATAAGCGGTGTCACCGGTTGTATACCACAAGCCGCAGTGCGCGCAATATTCGCGGTTGGCAATTGCAAAGGTTTTCAGCGCGTCGTTTGCGCGGGGGATTCGCTTCAGCAATTCCGCATCCCGTTTTTCGGGCGTGCCGTCATTGTCAAACCCTCTGTGAATCATCAGCTGGTATTGCCATGGATCGGCGGCAAATTCCCGCGGGCTCATGGTATAGCCGTCCGGCAGACAATAGACCAGCGGATTGGACAAATCATTCAAAACGTCCCCAATGAAAATGCTCGTTGTAATCCAGCGTTCCCGCTTTCAAAAGAAATTGATAAATGCTTTGATACTGCTCGTTGAACCGTTCGCGGTTTTTGTAGTGCGCTATCCTGTATTCCATGGCAAATCACCTTGTCAGCTGCTTGTCTGAATGGTCGTCCGGATAGTGAAGGGAATCCCCCAGATGTAGTAGGTGATGTTCGCCTCGCGAATTGCGTGCATGTCCTTGCTCGTCAGGATGGTGGCGGTCACGTCGCCGATGGTGTGCGCGGGCAGGGTCAGCACTTGGTCGCTGCCGATTTGCAGAATGTCGCCGCTCATGGGCGTAATCTGTACCTCAATCATCTCGGCGGGCAGGGTTGTGTTGTTCTCCAGCCGGAACGTGTAGGTGTAAAAGACGTAATCCTCCGCGCTGGACAGCTCCTGCGGGGCGACGAACGACGTGCCGACAACCGCGCCCGCGCGAACCTGCGCGCTCAGGTCAGTGAACAGGTCGTAGTTCCGGTAGGCTTCCAGCGCCGTAACGCCCTGCGCAATCACCGTCACGTTCGACGTCATGTACATTGCGCCGACACCGAGCAGTGCAATCAGCAGCAAAACGACGCTCACAATGGCAAAACGCTTCATGAAACTTCTTCTTAATCTCCTTCGGTCTGCTGAAGCAGGCGGTTCATTTGGTCAATCATTTCGGAATCCTTCAGGCTGAAATGGAACTCCACGCGGCGCGAAGCTTCCTTGTCCTCGTTGCCGTACTGGTCGTAAATCAGCCCCGTGGCGCCGCGCCCGGTGATGGTCAGCAGACCGCTCTTGAGCAAATCGCGCTGGCGGGTCGTCAGGCCGGGCATTTTCAGGATGTAGGTGGCGACGGACAGCGCGCGCTCTTGCGAGAGTTTCAGGTTGTTGTAGTAGTCGCCGGTGGAGTCCGTGTAGCCCTCGATGATGATTTCGCCGAGGTACGCGCTGTACTCGTCGCGCAGCAGCACGTTCAGGTAGACGGGCACGAAGCGGTCAAGCAGCGCCTTGCCTTCTGCGCGGATTTCGGATTTGCCCGTGTCGAAGAGCACCGAGCTGTCCAGCACAATGTCGCCCGTGGAATTATCCACCGTTGCGCTGAGGTTCGCGGAGGACAGGGCAGAGGACAGCGCCGTGATGATGCGCGGGCGAATGCCAATCAGCGCATCGATTTGCTCCGCCTGTGCCGCCATTGCCGCCTGTTGGTTTTCCAGCACTTCGTTCGCGGCTTGCAGCGCCATTTCCTTGTTCTTCAGGTCAGTTTGCAGGATGATGAGCTTCGCCTCGCGGTCAGCCAAATCGGTCTGCGCCTGCTGCAATTGCGCCTGCTGGTCGCTCAGGACGATGTAGGCGTTTTCCAGCTCCTTCGCCTGTGAATCCAGCTGCACTTGGATGATGGCGATTTCCGTCGCCTGCTTGTCCATCGTCACCTGCTGGGAGGCAAGCTGCAACGTCTGCGCGTCGAGCGTTACCTGCTGCTGGCTGACGAGCGCCTTCTGCGCGTCCAGCTCAGCGGTTTTCGTCTCCAGCATCGTAAAATACTGGTAGAGGCTGACGCTCAAAATCAGAACAAACACAAGCAGCAGCGCTGCCATCATGTCAGAATAGCTGATCCAGCTTGCGCCGCTGTTGCTGGTGCGGGCGGCGCGCCGGTTGCGGATACGCGCCATGCTTACCCCTCCTTCTGGCGGAGCGCAGCGGTTGCCGCGTCAATCGACTCCTTGAGTGCGGTCAGCAGACGCTGTGTTTCGGCGACTTGGCGGGTCGCTTCGGCACTGTCCGTGCCGGAAAGCTTGTCCGTCGTTTCGCCCATCATTGCCATCAGTCCCTGCATACTTGCGTCAAACATGCCCAGCGACTGGCTAAGCCCGCTGACGACGCTCTGCGTGAAGTTCTGGCAGCCGGCGGAAAGCTCGGCGGCGGACTGCTTCATGGCATCGGCGACGCTGGAAAGCTCCTGTGTTGTGGCGTTGCTGGACTGCTTCATCGCGGCGGTCGTTTCGCTGCTCTGGCGGGTGAACTGCTCCGTCACGCGGGCAAGCTCCTCCTGTCCGGCACGGATGCGGTTCAGCGCGCTCAACTGCTGATCGCTGACCTTGCCCAAGCGGGTGAGCAAATCAGCAGAGGAACGCTCGAAGCCCTCGTCGCGGCTGCGGGCGGCACTGAGTTCCTTGATGTACTGCTCAAAGTGCGCAATCACATCGTTCGTCACGTCATGCAGCTGGCGCATATCAACCTGAATGGCGGCGGCGGCGTTCAGCGACTGGCGGACTTGCTCCAGTGATGCCTGCTGATGCTGATTCACCTCGGTCATCGTGCGGCCAAGGGTGAGCAGCTGGTCGGAGAGGGACGCGTTCATCTGCTGCACAAAGCTGCCGACGATGCGCCCAACGCCGTCCACCTGCGCGCGCGTCGCCCCCATCAGGAAGTTGTCCATCGCCTGCGAAACGGGCTGCATCGCGCTGCGGACAGAGTGTTCCATTGCGCCCGCGAGCTGCCCCGGCAGGGTGTCGGTGAGAGTGGAAAGCATGTGGTTGGAGTCCTGATTCTGGCAGATGAGCTGCACATCGTTGTCCAGCGGGCGCGACATCGCCAGCGAAGTGAAGTTCGACACGAAGTCGTCAATCGCGCGATAGCTGGAGCCTTGCAGAATGCGGTTGATAATGTTGAAGCAGATGGAGCAGCTGACGCCAGCGACGGATGTGCCGAAGGCGAACTGCATCCCCGTCAGCAGCGTCGGGATGCCCTCGATAATCTTGTCGGCGTTGGAGAAGTCGAGGCCGCCCAGACCGTCCATCATGCCCATGAACGTGCCCAAAATGCCCAAAGAGGTCAGCAGACCCGGAATCAGATCGGCCAACTGCGCATTGCCCGGCCCGTGGATGACGGTATCGTCGTTGATGTAGTCCTCAACGTTGCAGGGCAGACCGCGGCGGTCAAGCTGCTCGGCGTTTTGCAGGAAGCGCAGCCAGCAGTTCTTCAGCCGATTGCCCATAAAGCGTTTTTCCTGCCAGACGGGTGTGCCCTGCCGCGTGCCGGCATCCTGCTGCAAGCGGGTGATAGCGCGGCGCAGGGCGTGGGTTGTGGTAATCAGGGGAATCAGGCACTTGAAAACGCCAATCAGCGTGACCCCCGCGATGGCACAGTACACCAGCGCGTCGGTCAGGTTCGACAAATGGCTGGAGAACCATTGCAGAATTTCATCAAACATGGTCAAGCCCTCCTGTGGGTGGTTTCCCTCCTATTGTATCATGAAAAAGCCGTGTCTGTAAATGTGCAGATTGTAAATCTTGCGCTGCGGAATCTCTGATTTATTCGGCGGCACATCTGACGAATGCCTTTTCCGCCATCTGCTGCTTGCGCAAATCTCGATTTACCTCCAGTAAACCTTCGATTTGCGCAATTGCATCTGACGAAAAACTCATCCGTCATCTGACCACCTCATTGCATCAGAGCTTCCGTTACGCTTCTTCATCTTTCAGCACGTCGCGCGCCTGAATGGTGTGGAACGCCGCGGCGCGCCCAAGCCGGTTCATGACAGCCAGCCCAACGCCCTCCGGCGGCACAACCTCGCTGAAAATCACGTCCATGTGCTCCTCATCCAAGCGGCGGAGGGTGTCGAACAGCCGGTGCGCGACCTCGGATGCGTTGTCGCGCGAGCCGATGTCGTGCGGATGGCAGTCTTTGAGCGCATCCATATGCTCCGTGAAGCACATCACACACGCGCGATGCCCCTGTGCGTCGGCATGGGCGGCCAGCTTCGCCATGGCGGCGACCACATCCGCCTCCGCCCCTTCGACCAGTGTCACCTGACCATCGGGGGAGTAGTGCTTGTAGCGCATACCGGGGGAAAGCGCCTTTTCCCCCTTCTGCAAGGGACGCAGGACACTGCCTGCCACGTCCACATGCCCCAGCACGCTTTCGAGCATGTCTTTCGTGATTCCGCCGGGACGCAGGATGCACGGCGCACCGCTCGTCACGTCCAAGACGGTGGATTCCACGCCGACGTCGCAGCTGCCGCCGTCAAGAATCAGCGGGATGCGCCCGTCCATATCCACCAGCACATGGTGCGCCGTGGTTGGACTGGGCTTGCCGGAGCGATTCGCGCTGGGGGCGGCAATCGGCAGCTTGCAGGCGCGCAGGAGCGCCGCCGCAACCGGGTGCGACGGCATCCGCACGGCGACGGTCGGCAGACTGGCGGCAACTTCATCCGGAATGGCGGGCTTGCGCGGCAGAATCAGCGTCAGCGGCCCCGGCCAGAAAGCATCCATCAGCTTTTCCGCCAGCGGGGACACCTCACACAGGGGCGTGAGCTGCGCGCGGTCGTAGACGTGGACAATCAGCGGATTATCCCCGGGTCTGCCCTTTGCTTTAAAAATCTTCTTTACGGCCTCGGGATTGAGTGCGTCAGCCGCAAGTCCGTAAACTGTTTCGGTCGGGATTCCTACAACACCGCCGTTTTTAAGCAGCTCTGCGGCGGTTTTTATATCTTCCTCTGTATTTTTTAACAACAATGTTTTCACAATTATCACCGGATTATTTTTCCATACTTTCTTTGAGCTTTTCGGCTCTGTCAGCGGCAACAAGTGCGTCAATCACTTCGTCAAGGTTGCCGTTGAGAATTTCTTCAAGCTTGTAGAGAGTAAGACCGATTCTGTGGTCGGTTACTCTGCCCTGCGGATAGTTATATGTGCGGATTCGCTCACTGCGGTCGCCCGTACCTACCTGCATTTTTCTGTTTTCGGCAATTTCACTCGCCTGTTTGTCCTGTTTTTCCTTGAGGAGTCGGCTTTTGAGAACTTTAAGAGCCTTGTCCTTGTTCTTGTACTGACTTCTCTCATCCTGACACTCAACTACCATACCTGTTGGCAAGTGAGTGATTCGGATTGCGGAACTTGTTTTGTTGATATGCTGACCACCTGCACCGCTTGAACGGAAGGTGTCAATTTTGAGGTCATTCGGATCAATTTCAAGCTCAACATCTTCTGCCTCGGGCAAAACCGCAACGGTTGTTGTCGATGTGTGAACTCTGCCCTGACTTTCGGTTTCAGGTACTCGCTGAACACGGTGAACACCGCTTTCGTACTTAAAGCGTGAGTATGCACCCTCGCCCTCAATCATAAAGGAAATTTCCTTGTAACCGCCGATTTCGGTTTCATTGGCATTGATAATCTCGATTTTAAAGCCCTTCTTTTCGGCATACATCGAGTACATTCTGAACAGAACCGCACTGAACAGGGCCGATTCCTCACCGCCTGCACCGCCACGGATTTCAACAATAACATTTCGTTCATCATTCGGATCCTTCGGCAAAAGCAGAATTTTCAAATCTTCCGCAAGATTTTTGATATTATCCTTAGCCTCGTCAAGCTCAATCTGAGCAAGCTCTTTAAGCTCTTTGTCGCTTGTTTCCTCAAGAATTTCAAGGCTGTCTTTTTCGGTCTGAACAGCCTCTTTGTATTTACGGTAGGTCAAAACGATTTCCTCAATCGACTTGATTTCCTTCATAATTTTCTGATATTCCTCGGGATTGCCCGCTACTGACGGCTGGTAGAGCCTTTCGGAAAGCTCGGAGTACCTTTTGTCAAATATTTCGATTTTTTCAAACATATATATCCTACTCCGTCAAAATTTTCTTAATATTTTTTTCAATCTTTGCACGGGGCGCCATAACCTCTCTGCCGCATTTTTCGCATTTTATCTTAAAATCCATTCCCACACGCAGAATTTCAAAGGTTTTACAACCGCATGGGTGTTGTTTTTTCATCTCAACTCTGTCGCCGACGCTGATATCCACAAAAATCACCCTCCTGCAAATTTTTTACATTTTTCACATTTTGAATTTCTATGATTATTTACATCACTTTAGAGATGCAAATAATCTGCACTTAGATTATACAACAGAGATTTAAAAATATCAACCAATGCCGATAATTCCGAGAAGTCCCGTGTATTCAAGCGAAAGGGCAACGGGAATTGAAATCAGCAGAGAAAATGCACTCTGTTTTACATCCTTGAACAAAATTCCGATGCTTGCAAGCCAAAGTATAAATTCGGGGAAGTACAGAATTCTGAAATCGGCAAAGTTGAGATTAAATGCAAAGCAACAGAATATTGCTATGAGTACGGAAGAAATTCCGATTGCAAGCGCACCCCGTCCCCTTGCATACCAAATCAGAAATGCCAAAAACGGCGATACAACAGCAAGAATCAGCCACCTCATAAGGTACGGAATATCGGGATAAAAGCCTGCAAAAACACTTGTCCACACATAGTACCCTATTAACATTCCCACAAAAAACGCAAAAACATTAATTCCTGCTTTTAAGGGTGATTTGCTGAATACGGCAAGGCACACGGCAATAAAAATCCACGGTGCCGTTCTGCCCAAAAAGTTTGACAAATCAAGCCAATCGAGAAAGCTCGGCAGTCTGTTCAAATCAAGAAACTTTGCGACAATTCCCATGCCACCGCCAAAAAGCAGAGCAAAGAATGTTGTCATAATTTGTTTTGGTACAGACATTTTGCCCGATACCTTTCGGGTTTTATTCAAAATTTTTAACATAAAATCCTCGTTTCATCTACATCAAAAGGACTTCTCAAAAAAGAAGTCCTCTTTAATCTTAATTATTCCGCACTGTTTTGCTCACCGAAAACCTTTAAAATTTCGTCTTTGTGAGCCATAATCGCATCGTAGCCCTCCTGAATGGTTTCGTCAACGCTGTCCATTGAGAAAAGCTGTGTGTTTTCGTTCTTGATATCAATTGCAAGGTCAGCCATTTTCTTTGACTCTCTTGTGCCGTCAATTGAATAAACATCAAGTGCACGCCAAATAACCTTAATAAGACCGCCAAGGCCTGCGTCGGGATTGTAGGTCATAATATCAAAGCCGATTGCAAGAACCTTGCCGACGCCCATATCACGCAGAATTTTTACGGGCAAATTGTCCTTTGAACCGCCGTCAATAAAGTTGTACTTGTCATAAGGACAGGTTGTGTAAATTGCAGGGAACGACATACTTGCACGAACAGCAGTTTCAAGCGGAGCGCCTGTTATGTAGTGAATATGCTCGTTTTCAAGATTTTCTTCCTTGGTTGTAAAAATACATTCATCGGTTGTAAGCGTGTCAACCGTACAGATTGAAAGGTTAATCGGAAGATTTTCAAAGCCTGTTATTCCTTTTTCATTCATAATGTCACGGATAACATCTTCAATCAGTTCACCCGACTTGATGCCATCTTTCTGAATCTTTTTATTTAGAATAAGCTGTGCAAGAGATTTGAAAATAAGGCCGTTGTCGATTTCGGCAAGAGTTTTCCAATGCTTTTTTGCAACTCTTTTCATTTCATCGGAATCACAGCCCATTGCAACGATTGCCGCCATTGCCGCACCCGAGCTTGTACCCGAAACATACTGCGGATGGATTCCGAGTTCATAAAGAGCCTGAACAGCACCGATGTGAGCAATACCTTGAAGTCCGCCGCCCGAAAATGCTACACCGATAGAATTTTTGCGATCGATTTTATCCGAATTCATTTTAAACACCTCTGTTAATAAAAACGATAAACATTGCAATACGACTCGGTTTCAACAAAATAGTCGTACCAGTTGTAGAAATCTTCAAAGCTGTAATCAGCCTGAATAAGCTCATAATTCTTAAATTTTGTGTTTTCTGTTATGTATTTAAGCATATCATCTTTGTCTGCAAGGCGGGAAACATAAACCGTTACCTCGCCAAGTGACGCAAGCTTTTTGTCCGTTTTGAGTTTTTCCATGCTGTCGGTTTCCTGCTTATTTGTGTCGCCGTTAAACATAAATGCCTCGGCAAGCGAAGAAACCTTTCCGTTGGTGATAACTCCTCGTTTTTCGGCAAATTCTTCAAGCTCATCACCGAGAGTCGGAGAGAACTTTGAACTCTGAACAATCATTGTGCTGTCGTAGTTCATAAACTTGTCAATACACTTGTTCCATTCAAGCATTGCAGTTCCGACAAAAATGCAGTTGTCTGTCTTTGGCTCATAGAGATTTGTTTTGCCGTATGTGTAATAGGGCTTAACCGTAACAAACGCTGTGACTGACGCAAGCAAAATGCATACAGGCACGGCAAGGCGTATCTTCTGATTTTTGAAAAGTGTGAAAATTCTGATGAACGAGAATGCAAAAAGCATCGCAATCAGCGGAAGTGACGCCATAACATAGCGGTCGCTGTTAAACGGTGAAACAAGTGAAATGCCGATGAAATAGCAAACTGCCGGAACTACGGCAAACATCGCCTTTTTAGGAATTTTTACCTTTTTCACAAAACGGAAATAAATTCCGAATCCGATAACTGCGGCTGTACAAAGTCCGAGCAGCCAAACCTGATTGATGAACATATCCTTTGCAAGAATCTGAACATAGGTGCAAAGCTTGTAGAAAACATATGTTACAACCGTAACCATATCAAGCGCCGACATATCAAGCGAACTGAGTCCACGGTTGCCGCCGAGTACATTCGAGATTATGTACGGATAAATGCAGAGTGCAAGTCCTGCACCGACAACAGCCGCAATAATGTACTTAATAAGGTCTTTACCGCACTTTTCCTTGATTTTGAGCACAAGGAAAACAAGTCCCGTAAGTCCTGCAAAGAGGATGAAATAATACTGGGTAAGCACACCGCAAAGCACTGTAACTGCAAGCAGAATGCAGTCCTTTATGCCGACGGTGTTCTTTTTTTCATAGAGCTTTATGCTCATATAAACGAACGCAAGCACCCAGAAGGTAAGCGTTGCGTACATTCTGAGATAAATTGTCGTGGTAATACACGCAATACTCAGAGCATATGCTCCCACACCGATCAAGGCATAAAGATTGTTGCCCGTGATTTTCCGTCCGATTTTATAAAGCATAATCAAAATGCCTGCCATGGCAAGCACATTTATTGAATAGGCAAGCCATTTTGAGAACACGCCGGGAAAGAACGAACAGACCGTGTGAACAAGTGCGTAATAGAGAGGCGGATGCGACGCATCTATAATCTGATTTTCATATACCTGAGCATAGTCGAATCTGTCATCGGGCGACACGGCAAGATACTCGTTGAAATCCTCGGGACTGTTCCAACCGCCGTCAACATTAAGCTGTTTTGAGGAATTTGCAAGGTTATAGGTCAGAAGCTCGTCCTCGTGAAAGCCCTGTTTTGCAAACATATAAACCGTGCTTATGACAAGGCTCACCGCAATAATAACCGCAAGAATTATTCTTGCCTTTTTGTTGTCGATTTTCATATAAAATTCTCCGTAATAATCAAAATTAAAATCAGCCGACAATTTTGTGCCGTTCAAACGACAATTTTCGGCATTCCGTATTTAAATGATTATACCACAAATACGGTCACAATAACAATAGACTTTACAAAAATTTTGTATGTAATGCGTTTTCGGGCAAACAAAAATGCCGACAGAAAAATCCGTCGGCACAAATGATTTGTAATATTTTGATTATTTTTTAGCTGTTGTTTTCTTTTCGGCAGGCTTTTCAGCTTTTACGGTTTTGCTTTCAGCCTTTACGGCAGTTTCGGTTTTCTCGACTTTTTCAGCCTTAACTGCTTTTTCTGCTTTTTTCTCAACCTCAGCAGAAGCAGGAGTTTCCTCCTTAACTGCTTTTACTGCCTTTTTAACGGGCTTTTCGGGAGCGGGTTCGGCTTTCTTTTCAACCTTTTCAGCGATTGCTTCTGCCTTTGCAGACTTTGCCTCAACCTTTACTTTTTCTGCCTTATCTTCCTTTTTTGTGGCAGCCTTTGCCGATTTCTTTGCCTTTTCGGCTTTAAGCTTTGCAAGAGCGGCGTCCTTCTTTGCCGTAGTCTTTTTCTTTACGGGAAGAGCCAGCTTCTTTTTAAGCTTGAAATACATAACAGCAAGCGGCGGAACTGTGATTTCCATTGAATAGTTGAGCTCGTGGTCTTTCTTCTTTTTAGCCTTGAGCTCGCCCTCGTTTCTGATTCCGCAACCGCCGAATTCTTCAGCCTCGGAGTTGAACACTTCTTCGTAAATACCGTATTCGGGCACACCAACAACATAGTTATCGTGCTGAACAGGCTGGAAGTTACATACGCAGATGATTTCACTGCCGTCATAAGCAATTCTGCGGAACGAAATGATGCTGTTCTTGTAGTCATCAAGTGCAATCCACTGGAAACCGTCCCAATCATAGTCGTTCTCATGCATGGCAGGAACATCACGATAGAACTTGTTTACCTCAGCAAAGAAAAGGTTAAGCTGACGGTGCTTTTCAAATGAAAGAAGGTTCCATTCAAGCTCCTCGTTCGCATTCCACTCGTCAAACTGACCGATTTCACTGCCCATGAACATAAGCTTCTTACCAGGGTGAGCCATCATATACGCTATGAAACCTCTCACACCGCTGAACTTCATGTCATAGTCACCGGGCATTTTATTGATGAGAGAACCCTTGCCGTAAACAACTTCATCATGAGAAATCGGGAGCATAAAGTTCTCGGAAAAAGCATAAACCATGCTGAATGTAAGGGTGTCGTGGTGATAATTTCTCCACAACGGATCAAGTGAGATGTACGAAAGCATATCGTTCATCCAACCCATATTCCACTTGTAGTCAAAGCCGAGTCCCATATCCTTAATCGGATAGCGTGTAACATTCGGCCATGCCGTACTTTCTTCGGCAATCATCATAGCCTCGGGGTGGAACATATGTACAACCGTGTTGAGCTTCTGCAGGAAATCAACGGCAACAAGGTTTTCTCTTCCGCCGTATGCGTTTGCAATCCACTCGCCGTCTTTTCTGTTGTAGTCAAGATAAAGCATTGATGCAACGGCGTCAACACGGATACCGTCAACATGATACTTGTCAAGCCAGAACATTGCAGATGAAAGGAGGAAGCTTGTTACCTCATATCTGCCGTAATTGAAGATATATGTACCCCATTCCTTGTGTTCACCGATACGGGGATCTTCATATTCATAACAGCCTGTACCGTCAAATCTGCCAAGACCGTGTGCGTCCTTCGGGAAGTGGGCAGGAACCCAGTCAAGGATAACGCCGATGCCCTCTTCATGACATCTGTCCACAAAATACATAAGGTCTTTCGGCTCACCGTAACGGGATGTTGCGGCAAAGTAGCCTGTAACCTGATATCCCCAGCTGCCGTCAAACGGATATTCTGTAAGAGGCATAAACTCAATGTGAGTGTAGCCCATATTCTTAACATAAGGAATAAGCTCATCAGCAAGCTTGCGATAGCTGAAAACATTGCCGTCCTCATACTTACGCCAAGAACCTGCGTTTACCTCGTAAACATTGACAGGCATATTCTTGTGCGGATGCTCTTTTTTATAATCATACCACTTTTCATCATGCCACTCGTAGCCGTCAATTTCGTAAACACGGGATGCGTTGTCAGGACGAGTCTGGCAATGAAAAGCATAAGGATCGGTTTTGAGCCTTCTCTCATGCCACGGAGTTTCAACACAATATTTATAGCAGGCAAACTCAGGAATTCCCTCAATAAACAACTCCCAGACGCCGCCGTCCGAGATTTTGTACATAAAGTTTGCGTCATTGTTCCAGTCGTTAAAATCACCGACCACCGAAACGGACAATGCGTTCGGCGCCCATACTCTGAAAACAACGCCCTGACGGCCGTCCCAGTTCACAAAGTGTGAGCCTAAAAATTCATAAGCACGAACAGATTCGCCCTGTAAAAACTGATCAAGCGGCGCTCTTTCGTCATTGATTTTAAAAGCCATAGTAACCCTCTTTTCTGCGATTGTAGGCAGTTCTTCAATAATACAAGTATAGTATAATATATTTTCACCAAATATACAAGTGGCAAAAACGATTTTTATGTAAATAATTTTGTCGATTCGCCTGAAATATTGTCAGTTGCTGTGAAAATCGTTCCAAAAAATAGTCATGGAATGCGTGTTTCATCCGTAATTTTTATTTTTGACACACTTATCCCATACTGTTATAATATACAATAACGAAAGCATAAACAAGCGACAATTACGCTACTTTCGTTGGAAAACCGACTAATTTTAAAATCAGGTGATTATCTTTGGACATAAGAGTTATGAAAAGCAAGAAAAGTATTTTTGACGCATTTGTAAATCTGCGTTCAAAAAAAGAACTGCGCAAAATTACCGTTAAGGAGCTTTGTGAAAAAGCGCTCATCAATAAATCGACCTTCTACACATATTATGAGGATATGTTCGACCTTTCGGACAAAATTGAGAGCGAGGTAGTTGACGGCATTGTAAGTACCATAAGCAATCCGCAGATGATGATTGACGAGCCCGTAAAATTTTATCGCAATCTTCTGGGTGCAATGACCGAAAACAAGGCACTGACAAACACGGTTTTTTCCGGTTCACAACATCCCAATCTTATAGTAAAGCTTTCAAAATCATTGAAAAATATGATTTTCGAGAACTGCCCGGAATATATAAACGATAAAAAATTCTGCACACTTCTTGACTACGCAATCTACGGCGGATACTATGCCTTTGTTGAAAATCAGGAGAACACGAACGATTATTCGGATGAACTTATTGAATCGATTTCAGTGATTTCCGAGCATATGACAAAACTCATAAAAGCAAGCATTCCAACCCTTAAAAGCAATAATACATAAAAATACTTTTTGCATATTTTTCAAGCTGTATTATTTATTAATTTGTGCAAAGTGCGATTTTTGTCGAACTTCAAAATATTTATTTAAAATCGCTGTCGATTGTGATAGAATATATTCGGTTTTATAAGAGAGAAAGGAGAGTCGGTCAGACTGCCGTTTAGGAGGCGTTTGAAGTCTGTCCGAAAAAGAAGTTATGGAAATTAACACACTTGATATTCTGAAGAATCTTGCCATAATCCTTGTTGCGGCAAAGCTTCTCGGTATTGTTGCCAGAAAGCTCGGCGCACCGCAGGTTGTGGGTGAGATTATTGCAGGTCTTATCGTAGGACCTTGTATGCTTAATTTTGTTTCGTATGACGGGTTCATCTCAGGTATGGCTGAAATCGGCGTTATATTGCTGATGTTCTCGGCAGGTCTGGGAACAGATCTTAAAGAGCTTATCAAAACAGGACCTGTTGCCTTGCTTGTTGCGTTTGCCGGTGTAATCGTTTCGGTTGCAGGCGGTGCGGCTGTTTACCTTGTATTCGGCTTTGGTGACGGCGACCTTGCGATGCTTGAGGCTGTATTTATGGGAACAATCCTTGCGGCAACCTCGGTTAGTATTACTGTTCAGGCTCTTAAAGAAATGGGACACCTGAAAGGAAGGGTTGCAACAACAATTCTTTCAGCCGCAATTATAGACGATGTTATCGGCATCGTACTTCTCACCATTGTAATCGGTTTCAAAAGCCCCGATGTTCAGCCTGCGTCCGTTTGCATCAACATTGTACTTTTCTTTGTTCTTGCATTTATACTCGGCTTTGCACTTTATTTTCTCTTCAAGTGGCTCGACAAGCTCTGGCCGCACTCAAGAAGAATTCCGATTTTCGGCCTTGTTCTCTGCTTTGCGTGTGCATATTGTGCGGAAGAATTTTTCGGAATTGCAGACATCACAGGTGCATATGTTGCAGGTATTATCCTCTGTAACATCAAGGATTCACAGTACATCGAAAGAAAGATGGATGTCAGCTCGTACATGATTTTCGGACCTGTATTCTTTGCAAGTATCGGACTTCAGACAAGCTTTAACGATTTCAACCTTTCAATGCTCTGGTTCTCAATTGCACTCGTTGCAGTTGCACTTTTGACAAAGGTTATCGGCTGCGGCGGTACGGCAAAGCTTTGCAAATTCAATATGCCCGACTCGCTCAAAATCGGCGTAGGTATGATGAACCGTGGTGAGGTCGGTCTTATTGTTGCCAAAAAGGGACTTGACACAGGTCTTATGGCACCGCAGTTTTTTGCTCCTATTATTATTCTCATCATCGTTTCATCGCTTGCAACACCTATTCTTCTCAAGGTAGTTTACAAGAAATGGCCGGGTAAAGAAAATGAGGAGGCAGACAACCGTTCGGAAAAGCTTGCCGAAAACGAAAAGTATCTTACTCAGGAAGTTGTAGGTGCAACCTACAACATCACAGAAGATAATTTCAAAGATAAAAGCAAAGACGAATAATTTAATACAATAACCTAAAAGGACAAATGACCATCAAGTCATTTGTCCTTATTTTTATATCTGTAAATTGTCAATCGTTATCGTAAAAATCTTCTGCACAGGGCAAAAAAGCCTTGTCAAATTCACTTTTCGGCAAAAGCCACAGCTTGATGTACATTGCAATCGGTGATGCAGGAGGCAGAACTTTTATATTAAGCCTGTCAAATTTCAGCTTGCTTTCGTAATAAAAGCCCTTGCACGCACCCGTCAAAAATACGGGAATATTCATTGCTTTTGCTTTTTGACAAAAGTCGTTCAAAGCCTTACCGTCAGTATTCAGCGTACCCGAATGGAATCCCTCAAGTAAAACGGCTTTTACATTTTCCGTAATTTCAGGATACTGCATACCAACCGTTGCGGAAATTTTCAGCACATTGCTGTTATCCGAAAGTCGGACGCTTTCATCAAAAGCAAACTCGCTTTTTAATGCCTTATAACGGGTATTCTTCACAAAAAGTCCGTTCTGAATTTTACCGTAGCTTTCGTCAAAAATGCTGTGCAGTTCGTCGCTGTATGCCGAATGTGCAAGCAGTCTTGACGCTCTGTGAATTGTCACGGGCAAATCGGCATTCTTGTACGAAACAAAAACACCGTTTCCGCTGCCAGCTTTTATAAAGTCAATCGCACCGACAAAATTTTCAAAGCCGTTTGAACGGCTGTCATCAAGCGGATAATTTGCCGAAACAAGCACAATCGGCACATTTAAGCCGTCAAAAATATAAGCAAGAAATGCAGAGGTGTATTGCAGGGTATCCGTTCCGTGAGTTACAACAATACCGTCATAGCTGTTCAAATCATAGCTTTGCAGACAGTCGGCAAGCCTGTTCATGTGACAGCCCTCAAGATTTTCGCTGAGGACGGTATAAGGCTCAGCCGTGTCAAAATCAACATCGCCGTACCTGTCAAGATACATCTGCGTGAGCATATATTTCTGCTCATTGTCGGGCGAAAGCACCTCGCCCTTACGCACACAGCCGATTGTACCGCCCGTAAAGACAACAAGAATTTTCATATACTCACCTCTTTCATATTCTGCCCTTAAACAATTATAAATAAACTATTTATTTTCCTTGCCCGTGATTTTTTCGATTGTGATTTCATAAACGCCTGTCATACTGCCCGATTTGTCTATGCACCTTTTTCCGCTTTCGATAAATTCGGGAGCATATTTTTCAACAATCAGTTCAAGACCTCTGTTCTTGTTTTTAACCGATTTTGCAATCGTACCGAACACAACCGCACTTTCGTATTTTGAAGTCAGTTTTGCACCGTCAATTCTGTTGTTTTGAATCGTGCAAAACGAAACCTTGTTGCTGTATTCAACATTTTTCAGTTTCAAACCCGAATTTGGAGCGCAATGGAAATAAATTTTGTTGCCCTCAACGGCAAAATTTACAGGCACACCGTAGGGATAACCGTCCTCCCCGATTGTTGACAAAATGCCGTATTCACCGTTTTTAAGGATTTCATAGGCTCTTTCTTCGGTGGTTTTCCTGTCTTTTCTACGCATCTTTTCGTTCATTATTCAACTCCGATATCGTTCATAACCATGCCCGTAATCATCTTCGGATAGAAATATGTTGACTTCTGCGGCATCTTTTCGCCGGCGGCGGCAACATCACGGATTTCGGTTACTCTTGTCGGATTAAGCACAAACGAGCATTGGAACTTGCCGTTGTCAACGCCCTCAACAGCCTCTGAGAAAAATTTGGTGTATGTAAGGTTAATCTGATTTGCCATATTTTCCTTATCAATGCCGAAAATTCTTTCAAGCACAAGTGAATGGAGAACGGTAACATCAAGCTGTCTTGACGGTTCGCTCAATTCGGGAAGAAGCTTGTCCATAATGTCAAGACTTTTCAGCACAAGCCTGTACCATTTTCCGTTTCCGACATAGAATCCGAATGCCTTTTTGCCCTCGTCATAGAGCTTTGCAAGCTCGCTTTCCATATTGTCCGTACCGTTCATTTCGGTAACATCAAAATATTCCCTGCAACCGTCAAGAACTTTTTCAACATTAAAGTCCGGCAAATCACGCACAAGGCGGTGTGTCGGGAATACAACAAGTCCCGGATGCTCCATGTCAACAAGGTAAATCATCTGATAATCACAAGGATCGCCAACCTTTGAAAGACCGTTTTCACGGCAGTAGTTTCGATAGTTTAGAGCGGTTTCATAGCGATGGTGACCGTCTGCAATATAGAGCTTTCTGTCGGCAAAATCTGCACAAAGCTTTGCGATTACATTTTCATCCGTAACAATCCAAAGTCTGTGAGTAACACCCTCGCCGTCGGTAAATTCAAGCTTTGGTGCGTTCTTAGATTCATTATCAATTGTTGCAAGAGTTGTATGCTCGCTGTCCATATAAAGGGCATAAATTTGACTGAAATTGCAGTTTGTTGCCTTCATAAGATTAAGTCTGTCCTCTTTAGCCTTTGAAAGAGTGAACTCGTGCGGAAGAATGATTCCTTTTTCAAACTCTTCAAGATGAACACGGACGATGATACCCTTGATGCTCTTGCGTTCGCCGTAAGCCGTGAATTCTTCCTCATAAACATAGATTGCAGGCTTGTCCTCGCTCACAAGAACACCCCTGTTCCGCCACATATCAAGGATTTCTCTTGCTGTCTGATACGGGTTTTCGCCCTCTTTCGGAAGCTCAAGCCGAATGATATTATACTCGTTTTCACTGATATAACCGAGTCTTTGTTCCTCGCTTATGATGTCATAAGGCGGACAGCAAAGCTGAGAAATTTCGCCTGCTTTTTCCGTGTTGTAACGCATTCCTCTGAACGCTTTTATTTCTGCCATATTAAAAACCTCCAAATTATTTTTCGGTCAAGTGTATCTTCACCGTCCGTATAAGGCAATTATAACACAAGCAGTTGATTTGAACAAGTGAAAAGTAAGTTTATTTAAATTTACTGTGCAAAACCACAATGGATATTACGGCATAAAAATCATTGACAATCAAAGGAAAGTTTGATATAATATTTTTTGCGTAAGCTGATTACGATATTTGACATTGCATAAACTATTTGTCAAATGAAAACAGAATACGCGCCAATAGCTCAGTTGGTTAGAGCAACCGGCTCATAACCGGTCGGTCCGGGGTTCGAGTCCCTGTTGGCGCACCAAAAAAGAAAGTACTCAAACGGGTACTTTCTTTTTATTTTACCGTTATGCGTGAACAGGGACTCGAAGGCGAGCGTTAAGAAAACAGTCCGGCGGACTGTTTTTAGCGAGAGCGTTGATGAATTTTTAGCTTTGAACAAGCCGCAACAAGCGAGGTAGAATAACTTAGATAGATAAAACACCTGTTGGCGCACCAAAAAAGGAAGTACTCAAACGGGTACTTTCTTTTTTTGTTTTTACTCTATCTTTTTCCAACAATACTTTTTCATAAAATCTGCAATTACGGTTATATCTTCACCCTCATAGTATTTTACAAGCAGTCTTTTAAATTCAGGCACTTCCTTTTCAGGAATCACCAGAAATCCGCCACCGTGTGAAATAAGATAGTGATTTGCAAAAATTACTGAGGCACGCTTGTTACCGTCAAGAAATATTTGTGTTTTCATACAATAAAGGCACAACTTAATTGCCGTATTGATAACTTCATCACTTTCTTCTATAATTTCACGGATTTTTTCTTTTACATCCAACTCATTAGGCAACGGTGGAACATATGAAGAACCTCCGATAGTAACCGGAACTCCTCTAATTCTTCCGCCTTCCGCAAAAAATCCTTCATTAACAACTCTTGCTATATGGCTGAGCATATAGTAATCGGAACGACTTGCTATTACATCACGATCCAAAATAAATTCCCATGCGTGTTTTAAATTCAAAATTTTCTGAACATCTGTTGCAGTCACACCGGAAATTTTACCGTTATCTATGATTTCTTCAGTTTGTGGGAATGATGTAGCAACACCCTCAAGAACAGCCTGATCATATATATTCATTTTCATATTTGCACGGGCAAACGCAATATTGTTTATAACATCAGAAGAAAGTTCATCTTCTGAATATCCCGCATTTGCAAGTTGTTTATCTATACTGCGAAGTTCTTTCCTGATTTCACGGGCTTCTCTGGCATTGCGGAGGAGCAAATTATATAATTCTTCCGTATATGCACCTACATAAGTTGATGTCTGTTTTCCTGCAACACGCTTTCTCACATAAAGATATTTTTCATTACCTCGTTCCTTAATTTCGGGAGTTCCGTCATACGGCATTAAATTTAACCTTGCATTAAGGTCAGCACGGCTTCTTAGTAACTCTTGTATTTCATTGTATTTTGCAGCCATTATAATTCTCCTTTGGGGTACATTCTCTTGTAAAAGTATAATACAATTCTCCCCAACAGTCAATGCACCTTGGGGAACATTTTTGCATTTTAAAGCCTAATTCGTTCCCCAATAATAAATTTCAAACATATTATATCCTACTCAAGTTCTTTTATGAAATCCATTAACACCAACAAATTCCAAAACACCCCTTATCTCACAAGCGGATAAGGGGTGTTTTTATTCATTAATTTTACTCTTTTTGAATTCGATATACTTTATATAGTCAAGCACATCGCCACATTCCTCTTTTGTAAATGACTGAGGAAGAGAAACAGAGCGAATGTTGCGGTTAAACGAGAGCGGTTCGTCAATCAGACCGATGAGATAGTCAACCGACACATCAAAAAGTTTTGCAATGATTATTTTTGAATTATCATCGGGATCACTGCGGTTACATTCGTAAGATGATATTGTGTAGTGCGACACACCCAAAAGCTCCGCAAGCTGTGCCTGCGACACGCCGTGGTCTTTGCGAAGTTCCTGTAAGCGTTCACCAATCATAATATCACCTCATATATTTAATAACTTAATTATAAGTATTTTGCGAATTTTTGTTTAAAATTATGAGAAATTTTAGAATTTTAATTGACAAGTGTGAAAATCTGCATTATAATTCTCATATAAGCTGTGAATTTTCACAGTAATTAAGGAGGAATTATTTATGTATTGTCAAAAATGCGGCAAACAAATTGCTGACGGAAGTGTATTTTGTCAGCACTGCGGCGCACAAATAGGAAATGTTGTATCAGATAATTTTTCTAATCAAAATTATAATGTACAGCATACCGAAAAGCATGAAGAACCAATAAAAAACAAAGAAGAATTTATTGCCGATTTCCGCGCAAAGCACCCTGAACGAATGGTATATATAGTTATATTTATTATTCTAGAAATTGTTTCAACAATCGTATTTATAATGAATGTATCATCTTATATAGATCATCACCGTGATGAAAATCTCACAGGTATGATGATTGCGGCATTTCTCGAAATAATTGCAATAATTTTTGCATGTGCAATTCAAAAAGTAAACGCATCGGCAAATAAAGCATTTGACAGTTATATTACAAAAGAAAGCCGCGAAAAAACGAATGTAAGTACAAAATGGCTGTGTCCGAAATGCGGAAATTCAAATCCTGCCAACATAAGATACTGCTCAAACTGTAGTTGTCAAAAGCCGAATTTTGAACCGATTTCAGCTCAAACCGATGTTTGGCAATGTCCAAAGTGTGGAAAGATAAATCAAAATTATGTCGGAACATGCGGTTGCGGCACAAGAAAGCCATAAAGCAACAGGCTGTACAGATTGCGTACAGCCTGTTTTTGTGTGGATATTAAAATGTAGCGGCGAACCGTGTTCTCCCCTTCGTGTGCGTTGCACACGATTGCACGCATTGCGTGCAAAATTGAATACACAGTTTATGTTATATCAAAACATATTATATAAACATAAATATTCATCAAGCGGGCGTCCAATGAACGCCCCTACGGGTTTGTGACATTTACTGAATTTATTTTACATAAATTCTGTGCCTTTACTTGCGTGTGTCCGATTAACTCCGCTATATTTTCCGTTTTTCAATTTTTAACTTAATTTGAATCAATGTCCGTTCTCCGTAATTCTGATTGCAACGGCGGTGACATCGTCCTCACGGTCGGCCTTACGGTGCTTTACCGCCTCGTCAACAACAGCCTTTGCAAGATCCTGGGTACTTCCCTCATTCCATGTGCGAATAAGCTTTTCGAGCCATTTGTCATCGCCCGTAATTACACCGTCTGATACCATAACAATCATATCCCCCGTTGTCAGATTTACCGTGTCGGTTGAAAATTTTATACCGTTTAGAATTCCTGCTGGGAGCGA
>ENA-OOZY01000399-OOZY01000399.1-human-gut-metagenome-genome-assembly--contig:-NODE-399-length-33328-cov-8.869895_pt1 | contig 33328 bp, 24 predicted proteins | sample MGYA00241047_ERZ501410 | MGnify/ENA primary metagenome ERZ501410 (study PRJEB25962, sample SAMEA2042621) | human gut metagenome | biome: human gut; feature: human-associated habitat; material: faeces... | reverse complement strand
ACCACTTCTGATACAAAAAAGCCACCCTTTCGGGTGACTTTTTCGACAGGCTGAAAGCTCCTGTTACCGAATCAGTAACAGGAGCTTTTGTATTATTTGAAGTACATATAAAGCTGACATTTTATCATTCCGTTGTAAAGCTTACGGCGTTTATCTGCTTTTCTTCCGAAGAACTGTTCAAATTGTTCATGCGGAGCAATAACAAAGGCGGGAGCTTCGGAGTTGGCTTTGAATCGCTGTCCCATTATTTTGTAAAGTTCCTCGGCTTCCTTGATCTCAAGCATTCTTTCGCCGTATGGAGGATTGCAGATTGTAATTGTGTTCGGCTCATTCACATAGCTTCGTATATCTGCCTGTTCTATCTTTACACGTTTCTGTATTCCTGCTTTTCGGCAGTTTTCCTGTGTAAGAGCAACGGCCTCCGGGTCAATATCATAGCCATATGCAAAGAAATCGGTATCTTTTCTGATAGCGTCAAGAGCATCGGCACGAACATTCTCCCATATCTTGGGGTCGATAATGTCCCATTTTTCAGCTGAAAAATGTCGTTTCAGACCGGGCGCAATGTTAAGAGCCTTGTATGCAGCTTCGATTATAAGAGTTCCGCTTCCACAGAATGGGTCGCATACGATAGAATCACCTCTGACGTGCGAAAGGTCGATTATGCCTGCTGCGAGCGTTTCCTTGATAGGTGCAGCATTGGAATTGCGTCTGTATCCTCGTTTATGAAGTCCTGCACCTGTTGTATCAAAGTAGATAACAGCATTATCATTCTGTATGCTGAACTGTATTTGATAGGTATTTCCCGTTTCATTGAACCAAGTTACATTATATTTGCTTTTCAGACGTTCTACAACTGCTTTTTTTATAATAGACTGGCAGTCGGGAACACTGTGGAGTGTAGAATTCAGTGAATAGCCTTTTACAGGGAAAACATCATCTTTGCCGATGAGATCTTCAAATGGTATTGCTTTTACGCCCTGAAAAAGCTCCTCGAATGTAGTTGCTTTGAATGAAGCGAGTTCAATAAGAACTCTTTCTGCCGATGCAAGGCATATATTTGCTCTTGCAAGTGCAGCAAAATCGCCTGTAAATGATACTCTTCCGTCAGTTACATTGATGCTTTTGCCGCCGATCCTGGTAACTTCAAATTTTAAGACACTTTCAAGTCCGAAATGGCATGGACACACAAGTTTTAATTCGTTCATACTTACTCCTCGGTCAAAAATTAATGGCAGAAACTATCCTGCCATTAATCCATTAGTCGTTTTTGCTTTTTTTATCTTCTTTTTTGTCTTCATCGTGATGTCCTGAACACATTTCGGGGATATTAGTGCTCTTATAATAGCCTACACTTGATGTCGGACAAGTCCCGCTTGCAAGTTTACCTGTCTTTGTGCAGTAATAAAGCTCCTGTACATCACTGCATTCGGGAAAAGATTTGGTTGGACCCACATCGGCGATATCTCCGAATACATTTTTCCAAACCGTTGATGAGCTGTAATAAGTGCCTGTCGGTATTTCCTTAGGAATATCATAACCATACCATATACCGCTGACGTAATCCGGAGTACAACCAACGAAAGAAAGGTCTTTCCAGTCCTGCGAAGTACCTGTTTTACCGATAAGCGGTGTATTTGCAAGCTTTGCAGCTCGACCTGTACCATTAGGACCTTCAATAACTGTCTGCATAAGCTTGTTCATTACATATGCCGATTCCTTGCTTATTGCCTGAATTGGAGTGTATTTGTGCTGAAGAACTACCTTGCCGTTGGAATCAAGAACCTGAGTATAGGAAGTGGGTTTATAGTATTTACCTCCATTGCCGAATACCTGATAAGCGGCAACAAGCTCTTTAAGGGTAAGACCGTTTGTAAGTGCACCAACTGATAACGGTGCAAGATCGGCATCACTGGCTGTCAAAGTGGATATCTGGAATTTATTCTGAAGAAAATCGAACACAGCCTGAGGTGTTTCCATTTGGATAAGCTGTGCAGGAACGGTATTGAGTGAACGCTGAAGTGCTTGGAACGTAAAGTAACCTGCATAATCATAAGTCTTTGAATTGTAGTTATAAGGCCATGAACGCTTTTGCCCTGTCTGTTCATCAAGAATTTCCGTAACAGGTTTGTTGGTGAAGATTGATGACCATGTTATCAGGTCGTTTTCAATCGCATAGCCATAGGAAGTTATAGGCTTTATACATGAACCCGGAGAACGGGTGGCTCTTGTTGCTCTGTTGTTGATATTTGATTGTGATTTTGTACCTATACCTCCTACGACAGCTTTAATGTTACCTTGATAATCCATGCAGATAAAAGCAGCCTGTGGAGGATCTAAAAGTACATTTTCCGAAAAGTTAGTATAATCTTGAAATTTTGCTTCAAGTTCGTCCTGCATTTTTATATCAACAGTTGTGTATATCTCATATCCACCGTTATAAAGCTTATCACTTGCCTCGTTATAATCAATGCCGTAAAGATCTTCAAAGTCCAGGATAACATCACGGATAACCATATCAACAAACCAGTTCTGGACTCTGCTTTCGCCATTTTCATATTTAGCGTTCGGATCGAGAAATTCGATCTTTTCATTCAGTGCATCTTCATATTGGCGCTTTGAAATAACTGCATTTTTGTACATAGCGGCAAGGACAAGCTTTTGACGTTCAAGGCAGAGATCTTTGCCGTAGATCGTTTCGCCGTCCGCATTTACTGTAACGGCAAATGGGTTATTTACTTCAGGGTTTTTGGGAATACCCGCAAGACACGCACCTTCGGCAATTGTCAGCTCAGATACATCTTTTCCAAAATATTTGAGCGAGGCAGCTTCGATACCCGAGGTACTTCCGCCAAATCCGATATAGTTAAGGTATGCTTCAAGAATATCAGTTTTCGGACAGTATTTTTCAAGCGTTGCAGCACGGAATATTTCACGAATCTTTCTGTCCCATTTAACATCAGCATCGCCTGTAACGTTTTTTACAAGCTGTTGGGTGATCGTGGAAGCACCCTGACGACCCCACATGTGAAGAATTTCGTTTATAAACGCTGTAAAAGTACGTTTCCAGTCAACGCCATAGTGCTCATAAAAACGTTCATCTTCAATATAAACGAACGCGTCCTGAACGTGCTGTGGTATTTGATCGATCGTAACAGGAATTCTGTCTGCATTTCGGCTTATGCTCTTTAATTCAACAAGAGATTCATTTTCGTCATAGCCATATATAAATGTGGTATAATCAAGGTCGAGGTCAGACAGTGAAATATCAACAGCATCCTGATCCGCAAACTGGAGGACATAAACAGTCAGTGCTGCGGCGATGATAGAGCCTGAAATAACAATTATAAGAAAAAGTGAAAGCAGGGTAGTGCCAATTATTGCAAAAAATTTTTTGACAGGATGCATTTTTTTCTTTGATCGTGTCTTTTTGCGTTTATTAGATTTTTTGCTGTGAGATGTGTTTGCAGAAATATCTTCCTGATCGGAAATAAATTCCTGATTTTCGTCAGCATAGTGATTTGCCATTTTATAAAAATCCTTTCTGAAAAGCAACGTTGCCGAGATCAATAATTCTTACATAATTAATTATACCACATATTTATTAAAAAGTTAAGTATATATCTGAATTGTAACATATTTTTATTTTTTTGTATATTTCTGAACTTTATAAAATAAAAATTTATAGTAAATGCATAAAATTGTTTGGATAATAGATTCTATTGAAAGTCAAATAAATTGGAATTTATTATAGGAAGCAACTTTGATTTTAAAAAATTATTCTTGATGTACTGGAGTTCAAAAAATTGTATGAACCATTTTATTTATCATTTCGATGAATTTGCCCATACTGCGCTTACTTTGCTACACTTGGATATAAACACAAAATTTTCTCTTGTTCTAATTTCGCTAAACTTTTATTTAGCGAAATTACTCACGGACAATTGGGTATGTGTTTTTTATATCTCTCTTCCAGCGTTCGGATTTGTTTGGCAATGTGCGAACTCTTCCAGAGAGATATAAAAAACACGGGACGACTTCGTTTTGTTAATTCGTTAAAACAGATGTCATTCTACGATGTCAGTTATTTTTTTGTAGGTTTTTCAGAAAAAACAATTCTTTATTAAATATTTAACTTCTTTAACGGAAATGAACAAAAATGCAGTCCTCAAAAACTTTCGAGGACTGCAAAGAAATATGCGAAGTGTACAAGAGTATTATCGATACTTAATTATTGCAATGACATTTCAAAATATAAACAAAACTTTGCAACTAAAATACATAAAAATGTTTGTTTTTAACAACATAGCAACATCAAGAATAAGCCATATTATTAAAGCAATAATTCCTATAACACACCTTATTTTACTCATTTAACTCTCAACCACACCGATCAATTATTTGTTGAACAGTAGCGACGATTGTTCTATATTTTTTACTTATTGTAAATATCAGCTTAATCAGCAAAAGTAAACAAGCTCCTTGCTTACAGCGGAGAGCATTTCTTTGTAGAGCTCACCTGCACTGTCAAGATCAATGCATACAAGCGGATCATTTAGAAATGCGTTGAATGCTACATCAAGATCTTTTTCAAGAACTGACTTTACAATTGTGTTCTGATTTGAAATATGTCTTATTGCAATAGCTGTGATCTCTTCGGGAAGTTCTCCTGAAGTAACTGTTTGAACATTATTTTTGCTTATAAGTGCATTTGATGTAACAACAGAATTCTCGGGAAGATTGGATATCTGTCCTTTGTTGATCCTGCAGGCGTTTGTTATAAGATTTCCGTTACCTATAAGTGCGCGTATTTGAAGTACAACATCACTGGTATAACCTCCGATGGCAAGATATTCATTTCCGCTCATAAGAGGCTTAACTCTTCCCTGTCGGTCTATCGAGAGCTTTTTATTGTAGTTTACTACTGAACCACTGAATTTCCAGTTTTCGATAGTTTTTTTGCTTCTTAAATACCAAGGCGGACAAAATTCTGCAATCGTTCTGTCGCTTACGGCAGGGATAAGACCATATCTCAGAAACAGGTCAAATTTGACTTTATTTGCTGATGAAAATGGATTAGTTTTATATTCTCCGGGGTGAAGCTCATAGCCGGTTTTATAGAATTTCTCGGCATATTTGCGGAATATAGGCATTATATCTTCCCCGTCGTAGCTTATTTTATCGAACCATGAAAAACCGCTTATGCCCATAAGATTGTATTTTATATCACGTCTGCGAACATTTGATACCCCGTTTTCCGTTTCGACAAGTCCGCCGATAAATTCGAGCGTTTGAAAAAGCTCATTTGTCGATCCGAATATTTTTATTTCGGGGAAAACTTTTATCATTATATCAATACATTCCGACATTGGATTGCTCAGATTCACAACCCATGCATTCGGACAAAGCTTTTTTATAAGCTCGGCATATTTGATATAATCAGGGAGGATTCGCAGTGCATTTATTACACCGATAGGTCCTGCTTGTTCACCCGAGGTTTGGATAATGCCGTATTTTTCGATAATATTGTGGAGTGAAGCTTCATCGTCGGTATTTCCGCAGCTTATAGACATCAGAACGATATCTGCTCCCTTTAAAGCTTCCTCAGGAGTGTCGCAGGCAAGAAATACTATATCACTTTTGCATCGTGGGTTATCCCTCAAATTATTTCCTATAACTTCGTTAGTCAGCGAAAGCTGCTTATCCTTGTCATAAAGGTTGATAGTCGCACAAATTTCTTCGGCCGCCAATTCAGAAAAAAGCTTCCAGCCAAAATTGTATGAACCGCCGCCTATGTAGGCGATGTTGATTCTTTTATCGTTATTCATATCAGGAATTTCCTTCCCCTATTAATATATACATATATTATGTAACAAAATTAAGTTTTTGTCAATGGGATTGGCACTATTTTGAAATGATTTTTTTATTTATCTTTTTTTTAATGCAGACTGTTAAACTGATGAAATTAATAAAATAAATTGCCTAAAAAAAGAATTATTGTTAAAATTGCAATAAGTTATTGACTTTTAAAGGCAATTTTGGTATGATATAAATATATAATTTTGAAATTTGGGGGCAAAAATATGGACGTATTTAATCAGTATGACGTATTTAAGGAAAAATGCTTTGCTTTTGCCGATGAACTCGAAAACAAGTGCTTTTCCGAAGCTAAATTTATATGTCATCCTACCCAGAAAAATGAATTGATATGCAGATGTTCTGACGAGGAAGCTAAGAGCAACGGACTTAATATCTGCCGTTATTCTGATATGCTTTTAATGTCTGCCGATAATGAAGAGTGGCAGTCTTTCAATATCACAAGAGCGAGAGAGATAGCTGCCGAGAACGGTTATGTTTATCTTACCGATATTATGGCTGAAAACGCTTTTTATGCCGAGGATTGGATGATAAACGGAAAGAATGATACTATTGTTGTAAGCGAAGCATATATGCGTGAAAAGGGCAAACGATACGCTCCTGTCACTCCCCTTACCAACAGAGTTCTTCATTTCAAAAAGATCAATAACACATTCTTTTGGAACAAATCGGAGATCGGCGAGATAATCACGCTTGATTCCGAATACATTCAGAAATGTATTGACAAATATCTTGCTAAGTGCGTTGGCGAAGCACCTGATTTCGCAGATACGAATGACCTTACATTTGATCTTTTTGATAAAAAGGTCATCATTGACGGCAAAACCACAAGAATACTGAAAACCGATGTTCTTTTTGAACAGTTTGATGCTATTGCGGGAGAACTTTCCGAAGCTGACGAAATTTTCAAGGCTTCCGAATTTGATTTTTCTGCTGAGGAGTTCATCAGAAAGCTTGCTGTTGAAGTGCTTTCAAACAACGGCGTTACAATTACTCTTGACAAGTTTGTTTCCGAGTATGTAAATAAGTACATAAACCTTTCTGAAGAAGAGCTTTCTGAAAAATCACACGGTATCAATATTGACGGAAACAGTGCTGCTATGGCTTCGGTAAAGATAGCATTTACCGATGCACTTGCAAAGTCTGATCTCTTTGAGTACAGCTATTCCGTTAATTCTGACAGTGACTATGTATCACTTATGAAAGACCTTGAACAGAAGGATTTTTCAGGCTCTCAGGGAGCTGCTGAGGAGAAGTTCCTTATTTCCCGGATACTTTCATTCAGACCTGAAAGCTATGGCATTTTTGCATATACGCTTTACAGATATCCCGAGGAAGAAGCTAACCTTGAAAAGCTTGCAAATTTCTGGAATGTTGCGCCTGTGGATAAGGCTTCCCTCCAGCGTGTTATTTTCGATTCTTATTTAAATGCGGAACTGTTTGATGAAAACGGCAATTTTGTATCGGGGATCAAGCAGGCTGAGATCATAAAGGACGAACTTGAAAAGGTCAATGTCAAGTATGGCTTTGAGGACAGAAGCTATATTGATGAACTTGCTGAATATATCAAAGATGCTGATATTCGCAGCAGAAGCTTTAACGGAACTGTTTTTGACACTCCCGAGGCTATGAAGCGCGCAGTTGCCAACGAGCTTGAACTCCAGACACTTTGCATCAACCTTTCGGCTCTTAACAAAGATGAGCTTGATCAGCTCAAAAAGCATATTGAAGGCATTACTATTGACGATGTTACAAAGTCGAAGTATCTTCTCAAAGTTAAGATGGCAATGAACTGCGTTGAGGAAAGTATGCTCGATCAGCTTTGTCTTGGTCTGCCAACGCTTGACGCTGACGAAACTATCAAGCTTCGTGACGATGTTCTTAAATCCGGCTATGCTGAATCTGTTATAAATGCAAAGCTTCCCGATATCAACAATCACCTTGATATCGCATTTACAGAGGAGCTTGACAGAAGAATCGCCAAGCTTGACGATATGGATACTGCCGAGATATCTACCCTGCTCCAGAGTGTAAATTCCGGCAGATATCCTGCTGTAATGGCTGAAAGCTATACACGTAAGATCGAACAGTTTGCAGATGATAAGATCAAGGCTGAGATCGATCTTATTTGCAGCGGCATGGACGAATTTTCACTTGATATGCTCACAGATGCAAAGCTTAAGCTTTCGAGTGACAAGTTCCCCGAAAAGTACACAAGCGCATATATTGAAGAAATTGACAGACTTATCGTTGATTATGAGCATCACGAGGTTGAAAAGCTTTTTGAAAATGTTGATTTTGCAACAGAAGAAGAGCTTGAAAGCATCAAGTCGGTTCTCAGCGAAAAGAGTTACAGCGATGAACTTATTGCTCCTTATATGGTAAAGGTAGCACAGCGTGAGCAAACTCTTGTTGATGAAGAACTTGCCTCAATGTGTGAAAACATTGAAAATATGGAACAGGATCAGCTTGATGAACTTCGTTCCAAGATCAATTCTTCCGATAAGACTTACAACAGCGAACTCAAGGATAAATGCTTTGACAGAATTGATCGCCGTGAAGCTGAACTCAAGAACTCTGAGCTTGCTGAACGCTGCAAGTACATTTTCTCTATGAATCAGGACGCTTTGAATGAACTCAAAGATGTTCTTCTCGGCGGTACTTATGACGAGTCTATTACAACGGTTTATCTCAAAAAGGTTACCGAGCGTGAAGATGAACTTCGCCGTGAAGAGCTTGATGAACTTTGCTCAGGCATTTCCGAAATGGACATCGAACAGCTTGAGAAGCTTAGAGCTGAAATTTCAGAAAACGAAGAATATGTTGCTATCAGTGATGAGTACTATACTAAGATCGATGAATGTATCGACAATATCAAAAATGCTGAATATAACAAGCTTCTTGATACAGTTCAGAATATGTCTGAAAGCGAACTTGAACAGTTCAAGTCCGATCTTTCCGATAAGCTTGCTGATAATGAAGTCACACTCGAAAACTTTGAGCGCGGCGTAAATAAGATAGCTGAAAGAGCTTCTGTTCTTGAAACAGAAAAGCTTGATGCTATCATTGGTGACATAAATACAATTGATGTTGACAAGGCTATTTATGCTCTCGATACTATCAAAAATGGTGATTTCCACGAAGATAAGAAGACAGAACGCATTGAACAGCTTGAAAACAGAATAAAAGAACTTCACATTGAAAACATTGAGAAGCTTATGGACGGTGTTGAAAATATGTCTAAGGAAGAGCTTCTCGCTGTCAAAACAAGGATCGAAGAATACAGATGTCCGCTTGAACTCAAAACGAAGTACATTGTTAAAGTTGATGAATGTCTTTCTTCCCTTGCTGAAAAGGAAGTTACCGATATTATCGGAAATATCAACAATCTCAGTGCAAAGAAGTCGCTTGATGTTATCGTTCGTCTCAGAACAATGGCTCTCGATGATACAGTCAAGAACAAGTACCTTGATATGATCGAATCACATATAATGGAACTCAAAAATAACGAGCAGAGAACATATATCACGTTCCTTAAGCAGAAGATCGATGAGTTCAATGTTTCAACGGCAAACTTCCTTGTTCCTACCCTTTCAAACCTCTTTTATCCTAAGTATGATGAAGCCTGCAAGAATTATATCTCTGTCGGAAGATACGAGCTTCCTATCTTCCTCCATGACAATTCGGGAGATAATGGTTTTGCTCTTACAACAGAGTATTTCTACTTCATCAACAAGGGCGTGTTCAATCGTATAAAGATCGATGATATCGTTTCGTTCCAGGCTAAAAAGTCGTTTGTAAGCACATCTATCGTTGTTACCGAGAGAAACGGCAACACAAACGAGATCAACTGTGCAATAAACAAGAATACGATCGACGGTACTGCAAAGGCTATGACCGCTCTTGTAAACTACATAAGAGATCAGCGTTCTGCCGAAAAGATGAAGGAACTCCTTGAAAATGCCGTTAAGGAAAGAACGCAGGAGATACCTGTTGCTGCTATAAACGAAGCTGCAAATGAAGCTTCGGCACCCAAGACTGAAACCGCTGAACCGACAGCAGAGGCAGTTGAAGAAAAGACCGAATCTGCTGAAAAAACGGAAGAAACACCTGTCGTTGAAGAAGCAGAGGAAAAAGCAGATGAACAACCTGCTTCCGAAGAACCTAAGCCTCGTTTCTGTGACCAGTGCGGCGCAAGAATAACAAGTCCAAACGCTAAATTCTGCGCAGAATGCGGCAATAAGTTATCATAATCCAATAAAAGCACATCACCCTTGCATTAAACCTGCAAGGGTGATGTTTTTTTATGACAAAAATATAAGGAAGAAATCAAAGAATAAAGCAGATTAGTCCGCCGCAGCCCTCATTGATGATACGTTCAAGTGTTTCCTGAAGTTTGAGACGAGCATCAACGGGCATTTTGTAAAGCTTGTTGTGCAGACCCTCATTAACAAGTTCGTGCAGGGATTTGCCGAAGATATTTGAATTCCAAATTTTTGTTGGGTCATCATTGAATTCATTCATAAGATACATAACCAACTCTTCCGATTGCTTTTCCGAACCGACTATCGGGTTGACTTCGGTGACGATATCAGCTTTCATCATGTGAATTGACGGCGCGGAAGCTTTCAGACGAACGCCGTATTTTCCACCCTGCTTAACGATCTCGGGTTCTTCGAGTGATAGATCATCGATATCTGGCATAACGATACCATATCCCGTTGCTTCAACTTCGTTTAAGGCATTTTCAACCTTTTCATATTTCTTTTTGATAGCGATAAGATCTTTCAGAAGAGGCATAAGGTCATTGTCGTTTTTGATCTCAATACCTGTTTTTTCGCCGAGGATTTTGTAGAAAAGTTCGCTGTCAAAGTCCAGTTTGATGCCTGCACTTCCCTTTCCAAGATCGATTTCCGATATTTGCGAACCCGATATATATTCACTGTCAGAAAGCCGTTCGGTGAGCTTAGTCATATCACGAATATGTTTGATATTCTCTGCTGCCGCTCTTATAGCGGAAATAACACTGCTTTTGAGCCAGTGATCTTTTTCGAGTGCAGTTATCCATTTCGGCATGGTGATATTGACTTCCTTAACGGGAAATGCGTAAAGCACCTGTCTTAAAATATCACTTATCCCCTGCTCGTCAAGTTCAAGACAGTTTACGGGAATAACCGGGGTTGAATATTTATCTTCAAGCTCCGATGCAAGCTGCTGCGCGCTGCTGCTTTTCTGGTCAAGACAGTTCAGAATGATTACGAACGGTTTGTTGATCTCGCTAAGCTCGTTTATTACACGTTCCTCAGCATCACAATATTCATCACGGGGAATGTCGGTGATACTGCCGTCTGTTGTAACAACAAGACCAATCGTTGAGTGTTCCTTGATGACCTTCTGCGTCCCGATCTCGGCTGCCATTGCAAAAGGTATCTCTTCCTCAAACCATGGTGTCATAACCATTCTCGGAGCTTCGTTCTCAATGTAACCGATCGCGGCAGGAACGATATAGCCTACGCAGTCTATCATTCGAACGTTGAAAACAGCATTGTCCGAAAGTTTTATCTCGACCGCTTCTTCGGGAATGAATTTTGGTTCGGTAGTCATTATGGTCTTGCCTGCGGCTGATTGAGGAAGTTCGTCAATGGCACGTTCTTTGCGGAACTCGCTTGTGATATTTGGAATAACGAGCGATTCCATAAATTTTTTTATAAAAGTTGATTTGCCTGTTCTGACCGGTCCGACAACACCGATGTAAATGTCACCGTCAGTTCTTTTGGCAATGCTGCTGTAAATATCATTATTGACCATTCCGGAACACCCCTTTTACATTATTGGAATTATCAGCATCATATCATTGCCGATTATGTCATCTTCTATGTCATTTTCGTCCATTATAAGTTTTGCGGAAGAGTGGAAACGCTTGGCGATATCCCAAAGACTTTCACCACTTTCGCAGAAATAAAGCTTCAATGCACAGTTCCCGTCCTTTTGTATAGGAGTATCTTCGTCTGCATAAATATCGGTGATACATTCTGCTGTCTTGGTACAGCAAACGCTTCCGCAAAGTTTAAGTTCTGCCTTTGCATCTACAGTCCCCTCGGATAAAATATTGTATGAGCAGGAGAAAGGTATCACGCTGATATTGATACACGCTTCATCGGAGATGTTTTCAAGGGGAATACTGTATGTAAAGTTTTCTTCCTTGTCAGCAAAAATGCTTTTGCCGTCCTCCGAGCATGCAATAAGCGTATAGCATATCGTTCCGTCTGCGGTAAGTTCGCTTCTCTCGCTGTTTGCTGCAAAGCGACAGCCCTTTACATTTGCTGTAACGCCGTAAACGCGTTCAACTTTGTTTTCACCGGTATCAAATGAGCAGTCTGCGGAAAACGTAGTGTTTATCCATTTCGGTATAGTATCGTAATGGATAGTTTCTCTCTGGTCGGAAGTTCCGAAAGAGGTCGAATATTCGTCAAAGACGAGTTCAAGTGTTCCCATTCTGTATGCATTGCATTTTATCATTATCGAAATCGAGCAGTCAACGACCTTGGTGTTTCCGTCACCGTCCGAACGGGGCATTATCTCGCAGTTCATTATCTCTGCTTCGATATTACAGTCAAATCTGTCATCGATGCCCTCGATATCGATTATCTGCGAGAATGGAAGTGTAAACGTGAGCGTTTCGATCTTGTCTTCATCGCAGGTGTAGAACATATTTATGCAGATTTCACCTTTTGCGACCATTTTATTTGCGATTATCTTTTTATCAGTTGAAGAAACACACACGTCATAGTAAAGTATGTCGTTTATGGCAGATTTTGATATCCCAAGCTCAAAATCGTCGGTTATTGTGATCTGTTTTTCGGCATAAAGCTTGTTCACGGGGTAGGTAATCGGCTTTTTGCAAAGTTCGATGTCCATTCCGTAAGCATCACAGACAACTTCCTGTCTACTGCTGTCGGTGACGCATATATCGATCGAAACAGCTCCCCTGATGTCAAGTCTGCGTGAATTTACCGCGCGGCAGTTGATATAGTCAACACTTGGCTTGATACAAACTTTAGGTTCATTGCAAGATCTTCCGAGTTCAACTGACTTCGTAAACATAATTTTCTGGTCTACAACGTGAACAGTGCAGCTGTTTTCGTCATTATACGCTATCTTTATGTTTACGCAAAGCTCGTATGTGAGTTTGCTGCCCGAAACGTTGTATGAAGCTATTTTCGGCGAAGTGAAGCATTTCAGTATTTTGAAAATCTCGGGGTAATAATCGGGAAGAACATAGTCGAGTTCGATCGACTGTTCCTGCTTGTTTTTCAGGATCAATTCGGACGAACATAATTCTTCCCTGTTGATTTTAAGTTCCATAGGTTTTCCTCCTTGTTTTGTCATGGTAAAACAATTTTAATGATAAAAATTTCTCGGTGAGAGCATTTTTGTATCATCATCTGCTTTGTTCAATAATATTCAAAGTTAAGGGCTTGTATGCCTTACATCAAAGAAAAAGATATGAACAAAAAATAAAATTTTGAAAACCTCTTGCATTTTTTATGTGTATGTTGTACAATGTAATCAATTACATAAGAGGAGGATTTTGTCATGAAATTTGCAGACGGCTTTTGGCTTAATCAGAAAGGCTATGATGTAAACTATGCATCACAGGCCTATGAGATCAAGACAGGCAAAAACTTTATAAATGTCCTTGCGACAACAAACTATATCCAGAACAGAGGTATGACCCTCGGCGGACCTGTTCTTGATATCACCTATTCCTGCACACAGAAAGATGTTATCAAGGTTTCCATAAACCACTATATGGGTACACTTGACAATGCACCTAAGTTTGAACTTTATGAAGATCAGGGATTTACTCCTGAGATCGTTGACGGCGATGATTTTGTTGAACTCGTTGCAGGCGATACAAAGGTACATATTTCAAAGTTCAGCTGGAATGTTCAGTTCTACTACAAAGACAAGAAGCTCACCGGCGGCGCTTGGAGAGCTACAACTGTTGTAAATGAAAGCCAGTTCAAGGTTTCCAGCAGACTTGAAGCAACACAGGACGATACATTCTGGTCTTATCCCCGCGATAAGCGCAATTCTTATCTCCGTGAACAGCTTACACTTTCTGTTGGTGAATGTATCTACGGCTTCGGCGAAAAGTTCACAACATTCGTTAAGAACGGTCAGAATGTTGAAACATGGAACTCTGACGGCGGTACTTGCAGTGATCAGTCTTATAAGTCCATTCCGTTCTATATCTCTTCAAGAGGATATGGTATCTTTGTAAATTCTTCTGATAAGGTTTCTTATGAAGTTGCTTCCGATACAGTTTCAAAGGTTTCCTTTACTGTTCCCGGAGAAAAACTTGAATATTTCGTTATCGGCGGCGAAAACCTCGAAGAAGTTATCTCAAATTACACAACACTCACAGGTAAGCCCTCACTTCCTCCTGCTTATACATTCGGACTTTGGCTCACAACATCGTTCACAACAAAGTACGATGAAGAAACAGTTACTTCCTTTATCGACGGTATGGCTGAAAGAGATATCCCTCTTCAGGTATTCCATTTTGACTGCTTCTGGATGAAGGAATTTGAATGGTGTAACTTTGAATGGGACAAGCGCCAGTTCCCCGACCCTGCTGCAATGCTCAAGCGTCTTAAAGCAAAGGGACTTGAGATCTGCGTCTGGATCAATCCTTATATTGCACAGCGCTCTGCTCTTTTTGCAGAGGGCAAGGAAAATGGTTACTTCATTAAGAACCTCGATGGCAGCGTATTCCAGTGTGATATGTGGCAGCCCGGTATGGCAATTGTAGACTTCACAAATCCAGATGCCTGCAAGTGGTATGCAAGCAAGCTCAAAAAGCTCTGCGAAATGGGTGTTGACTGCTTCAAGACCGACTTTGGTGAAAGAATCCCGACAAATGTTAAGTATTTCGACGGTTCTGATCCTATCGCAATGCATAACTATTACACATATCTTTACAATAAGACTGTATTCAATGTTCTTAAGGAATATTACGGTGAAAACAAGGCTTGCCTGTTTGCACGTTCCGCAACAGTCGGCGGTCAGCAGTTCCCTGTTCACTGGGGCGGTGACTGCTCTGCTGAATACACTTCAATGGCAGAAACACTCCGTGGTGGCTTGTCGCTCTGCGCTTCCGGCTTTGGCTATTTCAGCCACGATATGAGCGGATTTGAAGCAACAGCAACACCTGATATCTACAAGAGATGGGCAGCATTCGGTCTGTTCTCCTCACATTCAAGACTTCACGGAAACTCCTCTTACAGAGTGCCTTGGCTCTTCGATGAAGAATCCGTTGATGTTCTCCGTTTCTTCACAAAGCTCAAGGGCAAGATGATGCCTTATATCTGGGCTCAGGCTAACAAGACATCAACTGTCGGCGTTCCTATGATGAGAGCAATGGTTATTGACTATGCAGATGACCCTGCTTGCCTCTACCTTGACAGACAGTATATGTTCGGTGATAACGTTCTCGTTGCTCCCGTATTCAACGAAGAGGGTACAGCTGAGTTCTATGTTCCAGCAGGCGTTTGGACCGATATCATCAGCGGCAAGAAGTACGAGGGCGGAAAGTATTATAATGAAAAGTTCGATTACTTCTCTCTCCCCTGCCTCGCAAAGCCTAACAGCATCATTGCTTACGGTGCATTTGAGAAGAACTTTGAATACGATTATCTCAACAATGCAGAGATCGTTATTTACGAGCTTGAAAACGGCAAGTCCGCTTCCTGCACTATCTACGATACAGATTCCAACAAGATTCTTGAACTTACAGCCGTAAACAACAATGGCTCGATCGATGTAAGCTTCACAAAGAATGCTTCACCGTTCAAGATCACTGTTTCGGGCGGCAAGACTGTTGAAGTTCCTGCTAACTCTGACGGCAGGGTTTCTATCGCACTCTAATATGAAACTCACAAAAGCTCATACGGTTAAAAAAGATCGTGTGAGTTTTTTTGTGGTTAATTTTATGTTAATTTATGACCGAATTTATTAAATTTGAAAAAACTATTGAATAGAATGTAGTTTTGTGATAGAATGAATAAGATAAAATCATATTGTTATAAATGAAAGGATCTTTAACTATGGTAACATCTAAATTTACCAACCTTATCGACCTTAGCGATATGCCGATTTCATGGTGGAATGAAATTGTTTCGCTCGGTGCAAAGATCGCAAAAGAACCCGAAAAATACGCTCATGAATGTGACGGAAAAATTATGGGCACGCTCTTCTATGAACCGTCCACAAGAACACAGATGTCATTTCAGACAGCAATGCTTCGCCTTGGCGGAACGATAATCGGTTTTGATAATCCTGCAACTTCATCGGTTTCAAAGGGCGAGAATCTTAAGGATACAACAAAAATAGTTTCGGGTTATGCAGATGTCTTGGTAATGCGTCACCCACTTGAAGGTTCTGCAAAGGCTGCTGCCTTAACAGCTGATTGTCCTATCATAAATGCAGGCGATGGCGGACATCTTCACCCTACACAGACACTCACCGATCTGCTGACTTTATACATAGAAAAAGGATCACTTGAAAATCATACTATCGGATTCTGCGGTGACCTCAAAAACGGCAGAACCGTTCATTCTCTCTGCAAAGCAATGTCCTGCTACAAGGGAAACAAGTTCATCTTTATTTCAACGCCTGAGCTTAAAGTTCCGTCATATATTATTGATATATTAAAGGCGCATGGCTGTGAATTTACCGAGGTCTATTCACTTGAAGAAGTTATTGACAAGCTTGATATTCTATATATGACACGAATCCAACGCGAGCGTTTTTCTGACCTTGATGAATACGAAAAGCAGAAAAATGTTTACCGTCTTGATACGGAGAAAATGTCCAAAGCAAGCAAAGACCTTATTGTTCTTCACCCTCTTCCGAGAGTCGATGAGATTGCGATTGAGGTTGATGATGACCCCCGTGCAATGTATTTCAAGCAGGCCAAGTACGGCATGTATGTCAGAATGGCACTTATTCTCACTGTTTTGAAGAATGAATATCCGTCCACACTTCTCAGTGGAAATATTCACAACAGTATCAGATGTACAAACCCCAACTGCATTACTCACAAGGAAGCATATCTGCCGCGATCGTTCAGAGGCAACGGAGATACTCTTGAATGTGAATACTGCGATGAACGCATTTTAAATCAGCACTAATAATTAAAGCCGTTTTTGATTTTGATTCAAAAACGGCTTTTGTAAATTGTAACAGCCTGACAGGAATTTTCTTATCAGGCTGTGTTTTTTATGAATTTGAATTATCTTTTTCACGTATTTCAACTCGTCTTATCTTTCCGCTGATAGTTTTTGGAAGTTCGTCAACAAATTCGATAACACGGGGATATTTGTATGGCGCAGTCTGGTTTTTAACGTGTTCCTGAAGCTCTTTTACAAGTTTTTCGTCCCCCTTGTCCCTATATGCCTTGGTAAGAACGATAGTTGCCTTAACGACCATACCTCTTATTGCGTCTTTTACACCCGTAACAGCAACTTCAAGAACCGCAGGGTGTTCCATAAGAACACTTTCGATCTCAAATGGTCCGATTCTGTAACCCGAGGACTTGATAACATCGTCCTTGCGTCCAACATACCAGAAATAGCCGTCATTATCCTTGTAAGCGAGGTCATTTGTGTGGTAAACTCCGCCTCTCCATGCCTCGGCGGTAGCTTCGGGATTTTTGTAGTATTCCTTGAAAAGACCGATCTTCTCCGTTGTCTTGGAAATAATTACAATTTCTCCCTCCTGACCGTTTTCAACCTCGTTGCAGTCATCATCATAAATTTTTATGTCAAAAAGCGGCGTTGGAATACCAGTTGAACCCGGCTTTGGTTCCATTTCACACATATTTCCTATCGCAAGAACAGTTTCAGTCTGACCGTAGCCCTCCATAACCTTTAATCCCGTGAGGTCGTACCAACGGTTAAATACCTCGGGGTTGAGAGCTTCGCCTGCAATGCTTGTGCGTTCAAGATTGGAAAGATCGTAATCCGAGATTCCCTCTTTGATGAACATACGGTACATTGTCGGAGGTGCGCAGAACGAAGTAACTTTATAATCCTGGATTTTCTGTAGAATATCATTTGCATGGAAGCGGTCAAAGTCATAAACAAACAGACAAGCTGCACAGAGAAGCTGACCGTACATCTTTCCCCACATACATTTTGCCCAGCCTGATTCGGATATCGTAAGGTGCAGGCTGCCTTCGTGAAGCTTGTGCCAATATTTCGCCGTGACGATATGTCCGAGGCAATAATAATGTGTGTGAACGACCATTTTTGGATAGCCTGTTGTTCCCGATGTGAAGTATATAAGCATATTGTCATTTACATTGTTCTGAATCCTTTCGAGTTCAGTCGGATATTTTGCACATTCCGCATCAAAGTTCGTCCAGCCGTCACGATTTCCTCTAACGATAAATTTCTCTTTTATATCTTTGTATTCTTCAAGCGCCTGCTCAATATGATCTGTAACATCTCCGTCAGCGGTAGCAACAACGTAGTTTACATCTGCTGCTTCAAAACGATAGGTGTAATCCTTTTTCATAAGCTGATTTGTTGCAGGAATGAGAATAGCGCCGATTTTATCAAGCGCAAGAAGCAATATCCAGAACTGATAGTGTCTTTTAAGAACTGAAAGAACCATATCACCCTTTTTTACACCGTGTGCAATAAGCATATTGGCGCACTGATTTGATCTGACAGAAAGATCCTTGTAAGTAAAGGTATGTTCTTCACCCTTATCGTTGACCCAGACCATCGCTTTGCGCTCAGGCTCGTTTTTGCCTATAACATCGATTATATCGTAAGCAAAATTGAAGTTTTCGGGTATATCAAAATCGAGGTCTTTGATAAGTCCGTTTTCATCAAAGGTTTCCTTGACATATTTTTTGTAAAGATCTTTCATTTCCATGGTTTATAGTTCCTTTCGATACAGTTTTTAGGAAGCGGCCGATCAGAGAATTTTGGAAAGTTTTTCGGAGTATTCTGCTCTGAATTCGGCAAAAGTGCCATTGTCAAGAGCATCTCTGATCTTTTCCATAAGTGTGTTATAGAAATAGAGGTTATGAATTACAGCAAGTCTTCCTGCAAGCTGTTCATTTGACTTGAAAAGGTGACGAATGTATGCTCTTGAATGATTGCGGCAGGTTGGGCAGTCACATTCAGGGTCAAGCGGAAGCGGGTCTGTTTCGTAGCACGCGTTTGTCGCATGCATTATTCCGCTCCATGTGAATATGGTAGCATGACGTGCGTTTCTGCTCGGCATTACACAGTCAAAAAGGTCAACTCCTCTTGCGACAGCTTCAATAATGTTTGACGGAGTGCCGACACCCATAAGATATCTTATTTTATTCTTTGGCATAACGGGCTCAACATCTTCGATTATCCTGTACATAACATCGGTAGGTTCGCCGACTGCAAGTCCGCCGATAGCGTAGCCGTCCATATCAAGTCTTGCGATAGCTTCCATGTGCTTTATTCTGAGGTCAGAGAAAGTACAGCCCTGATTGATGCCGAAAAGAAGCTGATGTTTATTGATAGTATCGTGTAAAGCGTTTAACCTTTCCATCTCGTCTTTGCATCTGTAAAGCCAGCGGACTGTACGCTCGCATGATTTCTTTGAATATTCATATGCGGCAGGGTTTTCAACGCATTCGTCGAATGCCATTGCGATAGTCGAAGCAAGGTTTGACTGTATCTGCATAGATTCTTCAGGTCCCATAAATATCTTTCTGCCGTCAACGTGGGAGTTGAAATATACGCCCTCTTCTTTTATTCTGCGAAGCTTTGAAAGCGAAAAGACCTGAAATCCACCGCTGTCGGTGAGTATAGGCTTGTCCCAGTTCATAAACTTATGCAGACCGCCCATTTCCTTTATTACCCTGTCAGACGGACGAACGTGCAGATGATAAGTATTGCAAAGCTCTACCTGTGTTTTCAAACCTTTTAAGTCAATTGACGAAATACCGCCCTTGATTGCAGCTGACGTGCCGACATTCATAAAGCAAGGTGTCTGGAATGTGCCATGAACAGTTTCAAATTTGCCCCTTCGAGCCTTTCCCTCTGTTTTTAAAAGTGTGTACATGTTTTCTCCTATCTTCTATAATCGTGGATATTTTCATTTAAACTGTATCTGTCGATCAATTCGTAAATATCAACGTAGTGATTCTTTTTATTGTTGCTGTCAACATAGACCGTGACTTCCCTACCGATAAGGTCGGAAATATTGCCCATAATGTTATCTGAACTGTAAAGAAACTTTTCATTGCTGTAAGGGTCAATAACTTCGCACTCAGCTTTATAGGGGTGCATTTTATTTATAGTGACATACTTGTTTTTTTTGACATTTGTGATAATACCCGTCAAACATTCACCCGACTGTATAAGCTTATTCCTCTTTTGACCCGAAAGAATCTTTTTCATAATAAGGATAAAACCAAGCAATGCAAATATGCTGCCTAATGGAATGATGACAAAGCCAAGGATCTTTGACCCCATATTTGTTATTATTTTCGACGGATCATCGGGAGAATAATTTATTATTATAGTATCTCCTTCACGCATATCCGAAGAATAATAGTCGAGAAGCTCTTCATATTGCCTGCCGTCTATTTCATATTTGACCCAAACGCTGTGCCGTGTCTTACGATCACCGTGACTGTCATTATAATATTCTTTTTCAATTTGAGAGATAACAGCATTTGTTTGTTGAGCATTCTTTAAAAATTTATTGTTATGAACAGAAATAGTTATTCCTACTATGAGGAATATTATTCCAACAATTACATAAATAATTCCCATAAGAAAGCATACAGACGGCGCTTTTCTTATTTTATTCTTGTAGATCATAATTTTTTCTCCAAACTAAGATGTCATTGTTGTTTTTACGTCAAACTATGAGCATTGCGTCGCCAAAGCTGAAAAATCTGTACTTTTCATCAACGGCGATCTTATAAGCGTTCATCGTCTTTTCATAGCCAAGAAATGCCGATACAAGCATAATAAGGGTGCTTTCGGGAAGATGAAAATTCGTTATAAGTCCGTCAATTACTTTGAATTCGTATCCGGGATAAATGAATATATCGGTGTATCCCTCGTGTTCGTCCATATCGTCAAAGAAAGTTCCTACACTTTCGAGCGTTCTGCATGAAGTTGTACCTACTGCAATAACACGTCCGCCCTCGGCTTTTGTTTGTTTAATAAGGTCGGCTGTTTCCTTGGGGAGATGATAATGTTCCGAGTGCATTTTATGTTCGAGTACATTATCTTCTTTTACGGGACGGAATGTTCCAAGTCCGACATGAAGTGTAACGTATGCAAGCTTTACACCCATATTTTCAAGGTCGGCAAGCATTTCTTTTGTAAAGTGCAAACCTGCTGTCGGAGCTGCTGCAGAACCCAATTCTTTTGAATAGACCGTCTGATAACGTTCCTTGTCTTTGAGTTTTTCTTTAATGTATGGAGGAAGCGGCATCTGTCCGACTTCTTCAAGTGCTGTAAAGAAGTTTCCTTCACACTCGAATTTCGCTATTCTGTTTCCACCTTCAACTGTTTCAATTATCTCAGCCTTAAGTCTGCCGTCACCGAAGCTGAATCTTGCGCCCGGCTTGGCCTTTTTGCCGGGACGGACAAGTATCTCCCACAGCTTGTCCCCTTTTTGTTCAAGGAGCAGAAATTCAACGCAAGCACCTGTTTCTTCCTTTATGCCGTAAAGTCTTGCCGGCAGTACACGCGAATCATTCATAACGAGCAGATCACCTTTTTTCAGGTAATCGCATAAATTATAGAAGTGACGATGCTCTATTTCACCGCTTTTGCGGTCAATTTTCATTAATCGGGAATAATTTCTCGGTTCGATTGGTGTTTGTGCGATAAGCTCTTCGGGCAGATCGTAATAGAATTCCGATTTCAGCATAAAATACAAATTATCCTTTCACATCTGATTAAATATATTGCAGTTAATAAAATTTTACCACAAAAAAGCTATAAAGTCAAATGTATTTATACGATATTATATTAATTTAATGTTATTTTGGAAAAATCTATTGACAAATAGAAAGAATGGTGATAATATAAAACTTGATTTAAGATAGAGGTGCGGTATAGAATAGTAGGTGCTGACAGACTGCCAAGTCGCTTTATGCAGCATTGAAAGGCGCAGCCGCCGAAGATGATGATCTTGGCCGATCGTTTTCTGATCATGCATTTAATAGGTGTATGATTGTCATCATACATTAAGAATGATGGAGTGCTATCGCATTTATGTGAAGTTATTTCAATATTCAGTATGATGAATCGGTTTTTTATACCGATTTTTATTTTTATATTAATAATTTTTAAGGGAGAAATCAGAATGAAAAAGTATAACGTAGGTATCATCGGCGCAACCGGTATGGTAGGTCAGAGATTTTCTCTGCTTCTTTCCAATCACCCTTGGTTCAATGTAGTCGCTCTTGCAGCTTCACCGAGAAGTGCAGGCAAGAGATATGAGGAAGCAGTTGGTGCAAAGTGGGCTATGACTTCGCCTATCCCCGAGAATATCAAGGATCTTATTGTTATGGATGCAACTGCTGATGTTGAAAAGATTGCGGGTATGGTTGACTTCGTTTTCTGCGCAGTTGATATGAAGAAAGACGAGATCAAGGCTCTTGAAGAGCGTTATGCTAAGGCTGAATGTCCTGTTGTTTCCAACAACTCCGCACACAGATTCACACCTGATGTTCCTATGGTAGTTCCTGAGATCAACCCTGAACATATTGAGATCATTGCGGCACAGAGAAAGCGTCTTGGTACAAAGAGAGGCTTTATTGCTGTTAAGTCCAACTGCTCACTCCAGAGCTATGTTCCTGCACTTCACCCTCTCAAGGACGAATTCGGCATCGACAGAGTTCTTGTATGTACATATCAGGCAATTTCCGGCGCAGGCAAGACGTTTGAAACAATGCCAGAGATCATCGACAATGTTATCCCTTACATCGGCGGCGAAGAAGAAAAGTCCGAGCAGGAACCTCTCAAGCTTTGGGGCAAGATTGAGGGAGATCACATCGAAAGCGCAAAAGAACCGCTCTTCACAGCACAGTGCTTCCGTGTACCTGTTTCCGATGGTCACACAGCAGCAGTATTTGTAAAATTTAAGAAGAAGCCAACTAAGGAGCAGATACTCGAAGCTTGGAAGAATTTCAAGGGCGTTCCGCAGGAATGCAACCTCCCAAGCGCACCTAAGCAGTTCCTTCACTATTTTGAAGAGGATAACCGTCCTCAGGCTAAGCTTGACAGAATGATAGAAAACGGTATGGCTGTTTCTGTCGGCAGACTCAGAGAAGACAATCAGTATGACTATAAGTTTGCTTGTCTTTCTCACAATACCCTCCGTGGTGCAGCAGGCGGCGCAGTTCTTCTTGCTGAACTTCTTGCTGAAAAGGGCTATTTTGATTAATGGATCTTTCGTTAAGGAAAGCAACAGGATCGGATTCGGCGACTATTGCCGCATATCTTAAAAAGCTTGCGGAATTTGAAAAACTATCCGAATACTGCAATGTCACCGAGTCACAGATCTGTGGCTTATTGAACGAAGAAAACGGACTGAATGCATTGATTGCAGAGAATGACGGCGTTCCTATCGGTATTATGTCCTATTATTTCTATAAAATAGCAACTTTTTCGGGTAAACGCGTACTTTATATTGAGGATGTTTTTATTGATCCGGAATACAGAAGATGCGGTGTAGGAAAAATGATGTTTGGTAGGATAAAAGAAATAGGGATAGAGCAGCATTGCTCACGTTTGGAATGGAAATGTCTGAACTGGAATACTTCCGCTCAGAAATTCTATGAAGAGCTTGGCGGAAAATGCAATTCAGATGAATGGCTTACATATATAATAAACCTTTAAACCATAAAAGGAGCCTAATATGAAAAACACTATTTTTACAGGTGCTGGCGTTGCTATCGTTACCCCGATGAATGCTGACGGAAGTGTTAATTATGACCAGCTCTGTGCAAATATCGATTATCAGATCGAAAACGGCACAGATGCAATTATTATCTGCGGAACAACAGGTGAATCCGCAACCCTTGATCATGAAGAACACGTTGAATGTATCAAGCGCTGCATTGAACACGTTAATAAGAGAGTTCCCGTTATTGCAGGAACAGGCAGCAACGATACAAGCTATGCTATTGCACTTTCCCGCGAAGCTGAAAGACTTGGCGCTGACGGACTTCTCGTTGTGACACCTTACTACAATAAGACTTCACAGCGTGGACTGGTTGCACACTTTACAGCAATTGCTGACAGCGTAAACCTCCCTATCATTCTCTACAATGTTCCTTCAAGAACAGGCGTAAACATTGCTATTGATACATATATCAAGCTTGCTGAACACAAGAACATCGTTGCTGCAAAGGAAGCAAGCGGAAATATTTCTGCTGTTGCAAAGCTTATCGAGGCTTGCGGCGACAAGCTTGATGTTTACAGCGGAAATGACGACCAGATCGTTCCGATAATGTCACTCGGCGGCAAGGGCGTTATCAGCGTTCTCTCCAATGTTCTCCCTAAGGAAACACATGAAATGACTGAATATTGCCTTAAAAATGACTTTGCTTCCGCTGCAAAGCTTCAGACCAAGTATCTTGAACTTATCAACGATCTATTCTGCGATGTAAATCCTATTCCTGTAAAGGAAGCTATGAACATTCTCGGAATGAATGTTGGCGAATGCAGACTTCCACTTCTTAAAATGGAGCAGGCTAAGATCGATCTTCTCACAAACTCTATGAAGAAGGTCGGACTTGTTAAGTAAATCTGTTAGGAAGTGAAAAAATGATAAAAATTGCTATAAGTGGCGCTAACGGGCACATGGGAAAAGTCATCAGCTCTGTTATTTCGGAAAGAGATGACTGCAAAACTATCGCAGGCATTGATATCAATACCGAAACCTACTCTGACTTCCCTATTGTATCTTCCCCTGCCGAATTGAACGAAAAGCCTGACGTTATCATCGATTTTTCTCATCCGTCAGCTCTTGATAAGCTGCTTGACTACTGTCTTTCAACAGGAACTCCTATTGTTATTGCCACAACTGGTTACAATGAGGAACAGACAGCGAAGATCAAAAAAGCTTCCGAGCAGATCCCTGTTTTCTTTACATTCAATATGTCGCTCGGAATCAATCTTTTGACAAAGCTTGCAAAGACGGCTGCTGAAATTCTCGGAGATCAGTTTGATATTGAGATCGTTGAAAAGCATCATAATCAGAAGATAGATGCTCCGAGCGGAACAGCTATAATGCTTGCGAACGCCATCAATGATACTCTCAATGACCGTTGCCACTATGTTTATGACAGACATTCACAGCGCAAGAAGAGAGATAAGAACGAGATTGGTATCCACTCTATCAGAGGCGGCACGATCGTTGGTGAGCATGATATTATTTTCTCGGGCAGAGATGAAGTTATCACACTTTCTCACCATGCTTCTTCAAAGGAAGTTTTTGCTGTCGGATCTGTAAACGCTGCTGTTTTCATCAGCGATAAGACAGCGGGAATGTATGATATGTCCCAGCTTATCGATAACAAAGCATAATATTTTAAGCCGTTTCGATTTTCTCATCGGAACGGCTTTTTATCGTTTTGATTTAGCTGTGAAGTGATTGAACTTTACGGCTGGCTTTCATCGTTTATCATGTGAACATCAAGCTGATTGTAAGGAATAACGATGTCATTTTTGTCAAATGCATCTTTTATCTCTTCCAAAAGGTCGAAATAAACAGTCCAATAGTCCTCGGAGTTTACCCACGCTTTGACGGAGATGTCTATGGAGCTTGCGGCGAATGCACATATTCTTACGAATGGCTCGGGAGTTTCAAGTACCATACTGTTATTTTTTAAAACATCGGAAATAACCGAAATTGCTTTTTTGGTGTCGTTGTTATAGGAAATCGACATAACGTGTTCAACACGACGTGTCTTTTCTCTTGTGTAGTTGATTATGGTTGCGTTGGAAACTATGCCGTTCGGAACAAATATTGATTTGTTGTCATAAGAAACTATATTCGTGGCAAAAACCGATATTTCTTTGACAGTACCCTCTGTTCCGTTAATGGAGATATAATCTCCGACACGAAAGTTTTTTTCAACAAGCACGATCACGCCGCCTGCTATATTGGAAAGACTGTTTTGAAGTGCAAGACCAATAGCGATACCTGCTGAACCAACAACGGCAATGATCGAAGTCATAGGAACACGAAGTATTGTAAGTACGATTATAATTGTTATGCATAAAAGTACAACTTTTACAAGAGATTTCAGAAAGCCATGTACCGTTGAGTCAATACGGCTGCGATTCAAGCCTTTGGAAAGAAGCTTTATGATGATCCTGTTGATTATTGTGCAGATTATGTAAACGATTATCGCAGCTATAAGCGTGGGAAGATACTCAACGAAGTTTGACCATAACTTTGAAAAGAAAGATGCTTTGATTACACCGTCCTCAACATAGTCGGAAATATCGGGTACTGCGGATTCGATTTGAGATTCAAGCTGTGATATTAAAAAAGGGGTCATTGTTCTGCCTCCATTCAAAAAACTAATATAATTATAGCACAGATCGATCAAATAATAGTAAAAAAGTATATAATATTTAATTAAAATTTTTCTTAATCGGAACGATTAGTGGATAAATTTGCGTTAATGAATAATTCACAGAAAAATGCATAAAAGTTTGTTATTTTTTTATCCATAAAAAACTTGCTTTATTGTAGGAAATAGGTTATAATAATATAGATATTTTTTTTAAAGGAGATGTGGAATTATGCAAATGGAAGGCTCTTATGTAGCTGCAGTTGTACTGACAGGTCTTATAGTTGTATTCATCGGACTTATCATTCTTATTGCATTCGTTTGGGTAATGGGTAAGATCTTTGATGCTATCAAGGGCAATAAAGATAAGAAAAATGACAGCGGCAAGAAGACCGAAGCTGTTGCAGTCAAAGCTCCTCAGGCTTCTGCTCCCGCAATGCAGATCGAGGACGGTATCAGTGATGAGATAGTTGCTGTTATTGCCGCAGCCGTTGCTTCAATGTCAGGAAATTTTGCAATCAAAAGCGTAAGAAAAGCTTCTCCCAAGACATCGCGCAGAAGTGCTTGGGGCTCACAGGGTATCGCTGAAAGTACCCGAGTATTCTAATAGAAAGGTAAAAACCAAAGATGGAAACTTTTATTCAATCCATTAAGGGACTGATCGATACCTCGGGTATTGTCAATATGACATTGCCGTCCGTTATAATGATCTTGATCTCTTTCGTGTTCCTGTACCTTGCAATCAAGCATCAGTTTGAACCGCTTCTTCTTTTGCCTATTGCTTTCGGTATGCTTCTTACAAACCTTCCGCTTACAGAAATGTATCACCCTGAGCTTTTTGATATCAGCGGCGGACGCCAGCTTGATTTCGGTGAGATATTACATAACGGCGGTTTGCTCGACTTGCTGTATCTGGGCGTAAAGCTTCAGATCTATCCTCCTCTCATATTCCTCGGAATCGGATGTATGACTGACTTTGCTCCTCTTATTGCAAATCCTAAGAGCTTCCTTCTCGGTGCTGCTGCTCAGGCAGGTATTTTCCTCACGTTCTTGGGCGCTGCTTGGCTTGGATTCTCCCCACAGGAAGCAGGTTCTATCGCTATCATCGGCGGTGCTGACGGTCCTACCGCTATCTTCGTTTCAAGTAAGCTTCTCAGAAGCGGCGGATTTGATATCGATACAGGTACGATAGCGCTTGCAGCTTATACCTATATGGCGCTCGTTCCTATCATTCAGCCTCCGATAATGAGAGCTCTTACAACCAAGAAAGAGCGTGCTGTTGTTATGACACAGCTCAGACAGGTTTCCAAGACAGAGAAGATCATCTTCCCTATCGCTGTTACCATCGTTATCGCACTTCTCGTTCCTTCCGCAGCTCCTCTTGTAGGTATGCTGATGCTTGGTAACCTTATCAAGGAAAGCGGCGTATGCGACAGACTTTGCAAGACTGCACAGAATGAACTTATGAATATCATTACTATCTTCCTCGGTGTTTCCGTTGGTGCTACAACAACTGCTGACAAGATCGTTAATGCTAAGTTCCTTAAGGTTATTATCCTTGGCGTTATCGCATTCAGCATCGGTACTGCTGCCGGTGTTCTTTTCGGTAAGCTTATGTATCTTGTTACAAGGGGTAAGGTAAATCCTCTTATCGGTTCTGCAGGTGTATCCGCAGTTCCTATGGCTGCCCGTGTATCTCAGAAGGTCGGTCAGGAAGAGAATCCAAAGAACTTCCTCCTTATGCACGCTATGGGTCCGAATGTTGCAGGTGTTATCGGTTCTGCTGTTGCAGCAGGTGTTCTCCTCAGCATTATCCCTTATTGATCTATTGTATCAAAAAACTCCCGATTTCAAACGAAATCGGGAGTTTTTCTTTTATACTAATTCTCGATCGTTCTATAGACAAAATCGACAGATAGAATAAGTTCAGTCAAGAAAAGCGACCGCAGACAGGCTGTCGCCTGACAAGGGAGCTTGACGCAGAATGAACTTATTATAGCCGAGAGTTTGTCTATAGGTTGATCGAGAATTAGTATTATATTATTATTTATAAAGTGAAACGTTCTGGAAACCGTCAAGAAGCTTATCAAGATATTTGAATGAAAGCTGCGCTCCCTTGGCGACGCAGGAAAGCGGATCGTCTGCAACGATGCACGGTACTTTTATTTCACTTGAAATAAGCTTGTCAAGTCCGTTTATAAGTGCGCCGCCGCCTGTAAGATAAATTCCGTTTTTGTAAATATCTCCGACAAGCTCAGGCGGAGTGTTTTCAAATACAGATTTAATGTTTGCGATGATCTCATTTATGCTGTCAATGATCGCTTCGTAAATATCATAATCGGAGATCTGAATACATTCGGGAAGTCCTCTGATAAGATGTCTGCCCTTTACAACAATAGTTTTGCTTCCGTCGGGATCAAAAACATTTGCAGCAGATATCTTAGCCATTTCAGCTGTCTTCTCACCAATGAGAACACGATAACGGTTGCTGATGTATTTTACGATCTCCCTGTCGAACTTGTTTCCCGCTACTTTTATCGATGCTTTTGCAACAATTCCGTTAAGAGAGATTATCGCTATGTCAGTCGTTCCTCCGCCGATGTCAACGACCATATTTCCGTTTGGTACTGAAATGTCAACTCCTGCTCCGAGAAGTGCTGCTATCGGTTCTTCGAGAAGATAAACTTTCTTTGCGCCTGCAACTTTTGCAGCTTCAACGACTGCCCTGCTTTCTACGTCCGTTATTGATGACGGAACGCACATTACAATATTTGGCATAAGGAGTTTTTGTCCTGTTATTTTTTCGATAAATGCAGTAACCATATATTCTGTCATTTTGTGGTCAGAGATGACACCATCCGAAAGCGGCTGAACAACGAGAATGTATTCCGGCGCTTTACCCAGCATTTTATAAGCTTCCGTGCCAACTGCAATTACTTTTTCCGTCTTCGTATTGAAAGCAACGATAGAAGCCTCATTGAGTACAATACCGCTGTTTCCCATTGTGATAATAACATTTGCAGTTCCTAAATCAATTCCAATATCCATTATATGTCATTCCTTTCAGAACTTATAGTTTTCTGATTTAAATAGTTGAAGCAGCGACCGCTGCGATTATCTTTTCTGCACCCATTTCAAGAAGAATTTCGGCGCAGGAGTTTATCGTTGATCCCGTAGTCATTACATCATCAACGATTATAACTGTTTTGTCTTTGATATCTATATTTTTGCCTGCTGAGTATAAGTGCGAAGCGTTGTATTTTCTTCGTGCGGCGGATAATTTATGCTGTGCGACAAAGGAAATGCTTTTAACAAGTGCATCGCTGCAAATAGGTATGTTTAACTGTTTCCCTAACGCATCGGCGAGAACTTCCGCTTGGTTGAATCCGCGTTTGCGAAGCTTTGTTTTTGACATCGGTACGGGAACGATGCAGTCAGCCTTGAATTCATAAGAGTCCGTTTCAATATCGGACTTTATTTTTTCGGCGAACAGCCTCGGAAAAACATCGTTCTTAGTGTTCTTCAGATAAACAACACCGCCTTTGGCACTGTCAAGATAGTAAAAAGCAGCATAACATCGTGAAAAGAGATTTTCATTTCTGTGACATATACAACTGCTTGATATATTACCGCAGCCACGGCAGAATTCTTCGCCTGTGTATGGAAGTTCTTCAAAACAGCCTTGACAGTATTCATATTTCCAGTTGATGACCTCTCCGCAGAGCGGACACCGGTTCGGAAATATTAAATCAAGAGTAAATGCTCCGACTTTTTTGATATCAAACACCGAAATCCATCTCCTTGTCAAGCATTTCGCGCAAACAGCTGTAGCGCATTGTACGCCTGTTGTTCGCGATCATAAATTCGACTGTTCGCTTTGAACCAACGATTATAAGCATCTTTTTAGCTCTTGTAACTGCAGTATAAAGAAGATTTCGAAAATACAGCTTTTCAAAATTCCCGAGAAGCGGCAGAATGACTGCATTGAATTCGCTGCCCTGACTTTTATGAACGGTCACAGCGTAAGCAAGTTCAAGTTGGTCGAGCATTTCAGTCGAGTATGAAACTATTCTTCCGTCAAAATCGATGACTAATTTTAATTCGCGCTTGGATATTTTTACAATAGTTCCGATATCTCCGTTAAAGATACCCGAGCCGTTTTCACTGCCTTTTTTCCATATTATATCGTAATTATTTTTTATCTGCATTACCTTATCATGTTCGCGGAAGGTGTAGTTCATACCTTTTATCTCATTTTTGCCACGTTCGGGCGGATTTATTGCGAACTGCAATGCATTGTTCAGCTCAACCACGCCGAGAACACCTTTTCTCGACGGGCAAAGCACTTGAATATCATCTGTGGGTGAATAATTATAAGCTTTCGGAAGGCGTTCCGTACAAAGCTGCACGACCGTTTCAGCTGCTTCCTGATAATCAAGCTTTTGTATAAAGAAAAAGTCATTATCGGTTCGTGTAAGGTCAATGTTTTCTCCCTTAACGATGCGGTGAGCATTCATAACGATAGCGCTTTGCTGTGCTTGGCGGAAAATTTCGTTGAGCTGTACAACGGAAAGAACACCACTTTCGATCATATCTTTGAGTAAATTTCCTGCACCGACAGACGGCAACTGATCGCAGTCGCCTACCATAATAAGCCTGCACGAAAGCTTCAGCGCACGCAGCAGTGACTCAAACAAAAGGCAGTCCACCATTGACATTTCATCGATTATCATTACATCGCAGGCGAGCAGCTCTGTTTCATTGTGTTTGAAACGAAGCTTGCCCGAATTATCGAATGAAACTTCCAAAAGGCGGTGGATAGTTTTTGCTTCATATCCCGTAAGGTCAGAAATTCGCTTTGCAGCTTTTCCCGTGGGCGCAGCGATCTGCACCTTCATTCCGCGCTGTTCATACAGCGAGATTATAGCTTTTAGAGTTGTGGTTTTTCCCGTTCCGGGTCCGCCCGTCAGGACAATGAAGCCTTTGGAAAGTGCAAGTGAGATCGCTTTTTTTTGCTGTTCGGCATAAACGATATTCTTGGATTTTTCCTCAAGTTCTATCATCTTGGAATAATCATATTCCGTATCTTTCATAAACGAATTGAGGACGTTCAGCCTGCCTGCAATATAAGTTTCAGCGTTATAATATTCATATATATAGATATAGTCGCGGTTCTGCCTGCGGCTGGTGTATAAAGCAAGACGATTTTCATCGATTTCATCATCAATAACCTTGTCAATAAGCTCTTCTGAAACATTGAGATATTTTGCGGTCGTTTCAACAAGGTGCTGGTATGGCAGACAAGTGTGCCCGAGATATGTATTTTCGGTAAGAATATAGGACATTCCCGCCTTTACTCGTCCCTCGCTGTCGGACGGTATTTTCATTTCCCCGGCAATTTTTTCTGCCTTGACGAAATCAAGCTCTATCCCCTGCTCACAAAGCACATAAGGGTTTTCTTTTATAACATCGACAGCATATTGTCCCCATCTTTTCCAAGCTTTTACGGCGAATGACGGACTTATGCCATATTGTGACAGAAAGATCATAAGCGTTCTTATGCCGTATATTCGTTTGAATTCGATAGCCGCTTCTTCAGCTTTCTGTGGAGTGAAGCCCTTTACCTCTTTAAGCCGTTCAGGGTCATTTTCAAAAACATCAAGAGTGTTGTCGCCGAATTTTTCAACTATTCTCTTTGCGAGCGTAGGACCAATGCCTTTTATTACACCAGATGAAAGGTATTTCAGCATTGCCGCAGAGGTTTCGGGAAGTTTTCTTTCGCAGACTTCAGCGCTAAACTGTGTTCCATAGCGAGGGTGATTCACATATTTTCCTGTAACGGAAAGAAGCTCGCCCTCTTCAACGTTTCCAAGTTCGCCGGTGACAACGATATCACCATCGTTGGTCGAAAGACCGACAACAGCATATCCGTTTGACGGATTTGAAAAAAGTATCTGGTCGACAGAACCCTCTATTATTATACCCTGGTTTTCGTCCATTACGTAAAACACCCAATCATTAACAAATATATGTTTTATTATATCACATTTCAATGTATTTTGCAATATTAAATGCCGCAAAAAATAAGACCGCCGTTTTATACTAAACACCATTTAAAATTTGGAAAAAATCAAGCCGACAATCTCGCATATATAGGATTTCGGCGCAGATTTTTTTCTGTATTTTATTGGTGTTTAGTATTATACAGTGATCTTATCCTTTATATTATCATATTTTTTGTTGCCGATACCCTTGACATTCTTTATATCCTCTATCGAATTAAAACCGATCGTTTGAGCATATTCAACTATCCGCGCTGCTATCACATCTCCAATGCCGTTCAGCTGTTTTAATTCTTCTGCGGTGGCGGTGTTTATGTTGATAAGTTCGTTTTGTTCCGCTTTTGGTGAGTAAGTTTGCTGCTCGGTTGTGACTGTTTCTGTGGGTCCGGATATTCGTGAGGTATTATCTATAGTTGATACAGCTGTAATTGTTTGAGTTTTGGGAGTCTGTGTTGTTTCTTCAGTCTGCGCAGTTTCTTCCCACATACTGTCGAGTGGTATCTGCGTTACCGCTTCGGAATAGCCGATGATCGGTTCTGCAAGCTTTTCTGAATCGTACAGCGATATTACGAGTACAAATGCCAATACTGACACGATCGTCACAGCAGCTTTTATAAAAGATCTCTTCACAACATATCACCGCTTTTGCTTTTTATGATTACATTTTACAACATTTTTTGACAATTTGCAAGTGGATATTTGATTTTTGAAACAAAAAACTGTTCAATTGTCAATGATAGGTGACACTTTCTCACAAAAAAATATAATGCAG
>ENA-OOZY01000398-OOZY01000398.1-human-gut-metagenome-genome-assembly--contig:-NODE-398-length-33467-cov-4.404316_pt1 | contig 33467 bp, 35 predicted proteins | sample MGYA00241047_ERZ501410 | MGnify/ENA primary metagenome ERZ501410 (study PRJEB25962, sample SAMEA2042621) | human gut metagenome | biome: human gut; feature: human-associated habitat; material: faeces... | reverse complement strand
TTGCCGCCGTGACCTCCACGCCGGTGTGGTGGATGGCTGCCGCAGCGGCGGGGCTGTGCGCCGCCGTGGTGCTGACCGTGGTGCTGCTCCGCCTGCGGCGGCGGAAGAAAGCGGCCAAAGCGGCGCTGCCGGAGGCGGCAGACGCGCCCGCGCCGGAGGGCGCCGGGACGGCATCCGGTGAGAGCGCGCCGTCCCAGCCGAAGAAGCGCCGCTGGTGGATCCCGGTAAGCATGGCGGCAGGCATCGCCGCCGCCATGGCGGGGATCCTTACCACCACCGGACTGGGCAGCGGTCTCCGGGCATGCAGCATGCTGACGACGGCGCTGCGGGCCGAGCCTGCGGCGATGACCGTCCGGGTGGACAGCGGCAGCGGCGCCTACAAGGCAGATGTGTACCGCGTCAAGGCGGGCGGCACCACCGTCACCACCGTGACGTGGGAGGGTGTCAGCGTCTACTGCGTCAACGGCACGGTGTATCTGGAGAACGGCCGCGCCTTCCGTCAGGAGGACGCCCTGTCCCCGTCTCAGGCGGCGGCGCTGTTCCGCAAGGCCCGTGTGGACTTTGAAAAGACAGACGAAGGCGGCATCTACACCATGACGCTGGACGAGGACACCGCAGCGGGGCTGCTGGCGCTGCTGCCGGAGGGTGCCGCAGACACGGCGGATGTCTCCACTCTGACCATGATCCTGACCACGGAGGATGGCCGCGCCGTCTCGCTGGCGCTCACCGCCGGGTCGGAGGAGGACGCGCTGTCCATCCGGGTGGACTTCCTGCCTGCGGATGTATCGGAAGCGCCTGCCGTGCCCCAGGCGGTGACGGACGCCATTGCTGAGGGCGGCAAGCCGGAGGGGACGCTGCCCACCGGGGACACCCTCCGTCTGCTGCGGGCGTGGGCCTCCCTGCGCAAGAGCGATGTGCTGGCCGCCGACCTGACGCTGACGGCGGACTGCGGCCCGCTGGTGCTGCGGGACACGGTGCAGTACGACCGCCGCACCGTGAACGGACAGGACTTCTCCTGTGTGCGCCGGGGCGGACTGACGCTGTACTTCTCCGGCGACAAGCTGTGCGACGCGGAGGGGCACGCCCTCACCGTGGGGGACAGCGCCACGGAGCAGCCGCAGCTCATTGAGCTGGCCTACCAGCTGGTGCTCAGCGGCGACGCCGCCTGCACCCGCTCCGGTGAGACGGACATTTATACCCTGAAGCTGGACGAGGCGGGCGCGGCGGACTTCGCCGCCGCCATTGCCCCGGACATCCAGTCCCAGCACGCGGCCCTCACCGGCGGCGAGTTGGTACTGGAGGTACGAAGCGGCTATCTGCGCAGCATCCGCGTCACCTGCATGGGCACTGTCCGGGTGGCCATGCTGGAGGCGGACGCCTCCCTGGGCGCGGAGATCGCACTTGTCCAGCGGAACTATCCCTTCCCCCAGAAGGTGCTGACCGCATTGCAGTAAAAAGGCGGGAGGCGGCGCTTTCCGCCGCTCCTCCGCAGAGCACAAAAACATCCGTCCTTTCGGACGGATGTTTTTTGCTTTGTATGGGGTTTACTCGGCCTCAGCCAGAGCCTTGGCAGCCGCGATGGCCTTCTCCTGCGCCGCGGCGGGGCAGTCCTCGTAGCGGACGAAGGTGAAGGTGAACGTGCCGCGGGACTGGGTCATGGAGCGCAGGTCGATGGCGTAGCTCATCATCTCGGCCATGGGCACCTCGGCCTCCAGCACGGTCTCGCCGTCGCCGGTGGGGTTCATGCCCATCACGCGGCCGCGGCGCTTGTTCAGGTCGCCCATGACATCGCCCACATAGTTGTCGGGCACAGTGACCTTCAGCTCGCCGATGGGCTCCATCAGCACGGGCTTGGCCTCGGGCAGAGCGGCCTTGAACGCCAGGTTGGCGGCCAGCTTGAACGCAATTTCGGAGGAGTCCACAGGGTGGTAGGAGCCATCCACCAGGGTGGCCTTCAGGAACACCACGGGATAGCCGGCCAGCACGCCGTGCAGGCAGCTCTCGCGCAGGCCCTTTTCCACGGCGGGGAAGTAGTTCTTGGGCACGGAGCCGCCGAACACATTCTCCTCGAAGATCATATCCTCCTGCTCGCTCTGCGGCTCGAAGATGATATGGACATCGCCGAACTGGCCGCTGCCGCCGGTCTGCTTCTTATAGCGGCCCTGCTTGCGGACGGTGCTGCGGATCTTCTCACGGTAGGCGACGCGCGGGGTATCCAGCTCGGAATCCACGCCGAAGCGGGACTTCAGCTTGCTGCACAGCACATCGATCTGGATGTCGCCGGCGCCGGAGATGACGGTCTGGTGGGTCTCAGCGTTGTTGGTGACGGAGAAGGTGGGATCCTCCTCGTTCAGCTTGTTCAGGCCGGTGCCCAGCTTCTCGATCTCCTGCTTGGTCTTGGGGGAGATGGCCCGCTCGTAGCAGGCGGGGGCAAAGGCCAGCGGCGCGAACTTCACATAGGTCTTGGGCTCGCACAGGCTGTCGCCGGTCTTGATTTTGTCCATCTTGCCGATGGCGCCGATGTCGCCGCAGCAGATCTCCTTGGTCTCCTCGGTCTTTTTGCCCTTCATGACGTACAGACGGCCCAGCTTCTCGGTGTTGCCGGTGGTCATGTTGTACAGGGACATATCGCTGGTGACCTTGCCGCGGATGACCTTGATCATGGAGAACTTGCCATACTGGTCGGAAATGGTCTTGAACACGAAGGCGGCGGTGGTGCCGTTGGGATCGTAGGCCACCTCGATGGGGTTGCCGTCATCGTCCTCAGCGGCCTCGGCGGGCATATCAGTGGCCACGGGCACCAGGTCCACGATGGTCTGCATCAGCATATCCACGCCCATGCCGGTGACGGCGCTGCCGCACAGCACGGGGCAGACACTGCCCTCGCGCACGCCGATCTTCAGGCCCTTGGCCATATCCTCGGCGGACAGCTCCATGGTCTCGAAGAACTTCTCCATCAGCTCCTCATCGGCGCCGGCGGCAGCCTCCATCAGCTCGGCGCGGAGAGCCTCCACCTCGTCGGCCATGTCGGCGGGGATGGCGCACTCGCCCTTGGCGTCGTAGGCCTTGTTGTGCAGCAGGTCCACGATGACGGTGACGGCCTTGTTGGCGTCGGCCTTGGTGGCCACGATGGGGGCAATGGCGTTGCCGTACTTGCCCTTGACAGTCTCGATGCAGGAGGCGTAGTCGGCGTTGGCCTCCTCCACGCGGTTGATGAACATCATGCGGGGCTTCTTGCCCAGCATCTTCCAGGTGCGCTCCATACCCACGGACAGGCCGTCCTTAGCGTTGCCCACGATGACGGCGCACTCCGCAGCGCGGATGGCGCACACGGCCTCGCCGGAGAAATCGAAGTTGCCGGGAGCGTCCATGACGTTGATCTTCGTGCCCTTATACATAACGGGGGCAAAGGCCAGGGAGATGGATATCTTGCGCTTGGTCTCCTCGGCGTCGTAGTCGCAGGTGGTGTTGCCGTCGGCGGTCTTGCCCAGGCGGTCGATCCCCTTGGTCATAAACAGCATCTGCTCGGCAAGAGAGGTCTTGCCGGAGCCGCCGTGGCCCAGCAGCGCGATATTGCGAATGTCATTAGCAGTCATAGTGGTGATGTACTCCCTTCATTTTCTTCAAGTCCGCCGCCCACACGGCTGCGGACAGTAGCTCAACGTGCCAATTATAGCTTATATTCCGGGGTCTGACAACCTCTATTTTATTGATTTGTATGAAAATTCCCGGCTGTCGCCGGTTTTTTCGTCAACTTATACAATTATTTTTCCGCTCTGCTGGGCAGGTCGACGAGGGCGGCGGCGCAGGACGAAAAAAGAGGAGCCTCGCGGCTCCTCTTTTGCGTTGTCACAGAACATTTCCGTCCCCGTCCACCAGCAGCTCCGCCGGCGGGCGGTGGCTGGAAAACCGCTGCACAGACAGGGTGCAGGCGTAGGCGCCGGCGTTGGACACCGCCACCAGATCGCCGATCTCCAGCGCCGGGCCGGTGAAGCCCTCCTGCAAAACATCCAGCGCGCAGCAGAGATTTCCCACCAGATGCACCGTCTCCGTGCGGGCGGGATCACCCAGCGACGTGACGGTGCAGGCATCCTCCCGGGTAAACAGCGGCTCCTGGGGTGCGATCACCGCATCCGGCCCCACCGCACGGCGCAGCATGGCCGCGATGGCAGGCTTCTGGAAGCCGTTGAGACAGTTCTCTACGATGACGTAGGTCACACCCCGGGAGGTCTTTTTGTCCACCACCGGCATAAAGTATGTGCCGGCCTGACAGGTCAGGAACCGGCCAGACTCGATGAGCAGGCGGGCTCCCAGCGTGCGGCGGTTCTCCTCCGCAATACGCTGGGCGCACTGCCGCAGAGCGGCGTAGTCCAGCGGCTGCTGGGACGCCTCGTTGTAGGCGATGCCCACGCCGCCGCCGAAGTTGATATACTCCACGGTGCAGCCCAGCACCTCCTGCACCCGCAGCGCCAGCGCGAAGCAGTTCTCATAGTACCGGGTCAGCACGGCGGCGTCCAGATTCTGGGAGCGCAGATGGACGTGGATGCCGCAGACCGTAACGGGCAGCCCCTCCAGCGCCGTGCGGAGCCGGGGCAGGTCCTCCTCGCAGACGCCGAACTTGCCGGGGCCGCCGGGACCGCCGTCCATATTGAAGCAGGGGTCAATGCGCACGCCGATGGGCCGCACCTCCCCCTTCTCCGCGGCGATGCGGCCGATGCGCACCGCCTCGCCGATGGAGTCGGCGATGAGGTGGCCGTGCCCCCATGTCTCCCGCAGGGCGCTGTCGGACTTGCCGGCGGCGGAGAAGTAGATGTCGGCACCGGCCATGCCGCATTCCTCCGCCAGCAGCACCTCCCGGGCGGAGGCGGCATCCGCACCGATGCCCAGCGCCGCCAGCGCCCGCATCACCGGCGGGAACGGGTTGGCCTTCACGGAGAACAGGATGTCGAAGCCGGGGAACGTGTCACGCAGCAGGGCGGCCTGCTGCGCCAGCACATGGCGGGCGTAGATGAAGCAGGGCGCGTTTTCCCGCGCCAGACGGAGGATGTGTTCGTTCATGGTGGGCGCTCCTTTCCGATGTATCGTGATGACCCCAGTGTAGCATACCGGCTTCGCCGCCGTCAAAACATTCCTTGCACCGTTAAAAAAAATGTGCTACAATACCGGCGGTATCCGCGGGTATGGCGGAATTGGCAGACGTGCAGGATTTAGGTTCCTGTGCCGCAAGGCGTGTGGGTTCGACCCCCACTACCCGTACCAGAAGTCCACCGTGATTCTTACAGAATCACGGTGGACTTTTTCTATGCCGGAATGTCGGTTTTGATGTGCCCTTTTCCATAAGCAGCCGCTATGCACCAGACCACGATGGCGCTGTTGGTGCTGCTCTGGCTCATCACGGACATCCATGTGGCGGCAGGCACCTGCATGGCCTGCGCGATATCCGGGATGACGACCAGCAGAGTGTTCCATGTGACCGGGTGAAAAGCCAGCATCCACCGGGGATAACGGGTCTTGCCGGCAAGCAGCATCACGAAATGGATGCCGATAAACAATACCATCGGGATATACATGGGGAGGATCGCGGCGAGCATATCGTCCTGATAGGCCGTGACCGCGGCAACGGCGGCCTCCGCGCCGATACGCGGGCCAAGATACGCGGCGAACCACGCCAGCGTGGCCGACCAGAGATGGATCGCCAGCGCCACCGCCACGGTGAATATCCCGCACAGATACTGGACGAGCCTTATCCTTCTGTACCCCGCGTCGATGTCCGCATGCAGCGCCTTTACCATGAAGTAATAGAGAAAGCTCCCGACTGCGCCCAGCCCGACGATCAGCACGGGCCGCCACAGGCCATAGGCGCCGGAGAGGTAATAGGCGCGGTCAAACATGCCCGTGTCCGTCTCCCGGATAGGAATGCACCCCAGCAGCCAATCACCGGCAGCCATGCATATACCTCCGATCGCGCCGAGAACGCACCACCGGATACGCCTTTCATTTTCCGCTGCTCTCATCCCTGCACCTCCAGTTTCCGGCGCTTCAGGCCGGGCAGCACCGCGCGGCCGCCGCAGGAGCAGGCCGTGATCCCGTCCGCCGGGCCGGTCATCTGCCCTTTGGGACCGGTGCGCCGCATGGCGCGGCGCGGGACGCGGTATTTCAAAGATAAGTCTGTCATGGAATGCCCCTTTCGTCACCGTTCATCCTCCGGGTACCAGATCAGGTCATACAGCACGCCGTGCGCCCCGAAGCGGCGGGTGCCGGCCAGCGCCATGCCCAGATGGATATACCTGCCGCACTTGGATCGGGCGTCCGTTTCCAGGATCACCGGCACGCCCAGCCGCCGGCCCTCGGCGAAGGCCGTATCCATCACCTGCCGCATATGGCCCCGTCCCTGGTACGCCTCCCGCACGCAGACAAGGCCCACGAAGATATACGGCTTTTTCTCCCGGTCCATGCGCTTGTCCAGTCCGGCGCCGCCCTGGGCCATGATCCGCGCAAAGCGCAGCAGCTCCCCGAAGCTCATGGCGCCCAGCAGCCCCTTTGCCAGCGGCAGCAGCGATCCCAGACGGGGCTTCTGGCCGGGGAGCTTATAGGCGATATAGCCCTCGCCGCTGTCGCCCACGGAGTAGAGCATCCCGCTTTGCAGCGCCATGCGCACATATCCGCAGATGAAGGACGCCGCGGCGTCCCGGCTGGAAAAGGCGTCGATAAGCCCATGCTCCGCGCCGTAGTCGTAACAGGCGAAGGCATGGCCGATGTCCCGGATGATGCTCTCGTCCAGCTCCGACAGCTTCTTCACGGCGTATTCCTCCTTCTGAGCACTGCCACGGCGCAGGGGATCCGTCCCGCACAGAGGGCGTAGTCCCCGTCCGTATAGCCGGCATCGGCAAAAAACTGTTTGTAGGTGTCCAGCGTGAACTCCCGCTTGAAGTCCGCGCCCGCCCTGCCGATGGCGCCGGAGACGCTGTTGGTGGTGCCTTTGTCCGTCTGGTTCATATAGGTGGGGATGATGAGCCGTCCCCCCGGCCTGCAGACCCGCTCCAGCTGGCGCAGCGCCTGATAGGGCTGGTTCAGCAGATGGATGACATTGGCAGCCACCACCACGTCAAAGCGCGCGTCCGGATAGGGGAGGTGCAGGATATCCGCCTGTTCAAAGCGGACATTGCCGTACCTGCCGCACTTCTTCGCCGCCCGCTTCAGCATCCTCTCTGAAAAGTCGGTGGCCACAAGGCTTTTGCACCGGGGCGCCATGACCTCCGTGAGCAGCCCCGTACCGCAGGCGCACTCCAGCACCGCGTCGGACGGGGCGATCAGCCGCTCCACCGCCGCGCACAGCGCCCGGTCCGCCTTCCGGTTGATGCCCTCGGCGAAAATGTCATACGCCCACGCCACACGGTCCCAAAACATCGTCCGTCCTCCTTCTCCGCGCCTTCACGGCGCTGTCCTTTCACCGCGCAGGATGCGCTTCACCAGCTGTGCCCACTCCTCCGGGTAACAGGCCAGCAGTTCCTCGTGCTGCAGGTCCTGCTGGTGGATGATGGGGCAGGCAAAGTGCTGCGCATAGCGGGCGCGGTACTTTTCGCCCATTTTCAGGGCGTAGAAAATATGTATCTCCGTGCCGGGCGCGTCGATCTTGTCCGGCAGCAGCGGGATCACATGGCCGAAGTTGGCCCTCCAGTGGCAGCAGGTGCCGGGCAGCAGCAGGATGACGGGCGCCTCCGGCGCGCCGAATCCATAGATCTTCATACGGTCTCCCCCCTCCTTCTCTGCCGTCCGGCCCAGACCGCGTTGATGAGCATCCAGATGCACAGCGCCGCGTTGCCCGACCCCTGGCTCAGAACGAAGTCCCAGGTGGAGAGCGGTGCGCCCAGCAGCTGCCGGACATCCGGGATCAGCATCAGCACCAGCTGCCAGACCAGCATATGGAGCGCCGCCATGTACCGGGGCAGGACGGTCTTTTTCGTCAGCACGGCATAAAAGCCGGCGAGGATCAGCAGCACCATCCCCGCATACGCGATGAGCATGGGCGGCATCAGCCGCTGGTACTGCGCCTGTATCACCGCCAGCGTCTCCTCGCGGCCCAGCAGCGGCGACAGCGTCCCCGTCCAGTCCGCAAGGCTGCCGATGAAGAAGTGCAGCACCCCGGCGGAGGCCATGTAGATGACACCGCCGGTCAGCACCGCCCGCCGCGTTTTGCGGTACTGCGGCTTTATCTGGCGGCAGGACGCCCGGACGGTGAAAAACGCCAGCGCCATGCCCGCAAGCCCCGTGGCCAGCAGCAGCGGCAGCCGCCAGCTCTGAAAGCCGCCGGTCAGATACGCCTCCCGGGCGAACAGCCCGCTGTCGCCGGCGGTGTACGGCACGACGCTGAGGCACAGGTCGCCCACCAGCATCAGCAGTCCGCTGAGCGCGCCCAGCAGGCAGTCCCTTTGATACGCTTTGAGTTCCATATCGTCCCCCCGTTCGTGATAGGCACTGCCATCAGTTAGGGTACACTAACTGATGGCCCTTCAAAAGGCCGTCTCCGCCTTGCCGCGGATCGGCCTATCCCTGTTATACCACGCACTGCGCGGGAACACAACACAATTCTGCGCTGAACCGGGTAAATTTTCGGAAAACGGCAAAAAACGGTATATATTGCCCCATGCAAAAAAGTGACCGGCCAGATGGCCGGTCACTTTGCCGCGCATATGTAAGATTACTCAGCGGGGCTGATAGCGCCGTTGGGGCAGGTATCGCTGCAAGAACCGCAGTCCAGGCAGGCACCGGCGTCGATCACATAACGATCATCACCCTGGGAAATCGCACCCACGGGACATGCGTCTGCGCAAGCGCCGCAGCTGACGCAAGCGGAACCGATCTGATAAGCCATAGTAGCACCTCCATAAAGATTTGTACCCCTATTCTATCATGAAAATCTGAAAATGCAAGACCATTTTCCGCATGTTGAAAAACTGGCAGAGCTGGCGGGTACTGGAGGTGCGCCGCACCGTCACACGCCGGTGCAGACCATGTACAGCAGCGCCGCTGCCTCCCGCGCCCAGTAGCCGGCGGCGAGGAACCACGGACTGGCGCAGCCTGCGGCGCAGGGCGTCAGCCCCTCCCGCTCCGCCCAGATGGCGGCGCGCAGCTGGTGGAAGTTGTCGGAGGCGATGACCGCCGTAGCGGGCAGCCCCTCCTCCCGGATGACGGCGGCGGAGAACGCCAGATTCTCCTCCGTGGACCGGGAGCGCTCCTCCATGCGGATGCGGGCCGGGTCGATGCCCATGGACACCAGCGTGTCCCGGATGCACCGGGCCTCGGTGCCCGGCTCCCGGTCGTTCTGCCCGCCGGAGGCCACGCACACCGCGTCAGGGTGGCCGGCCAGGTAGTCATAGGCCGCCCGGATACGGTTCTGCAGCATCAGGCTGGGCCGTCCGTCCGGCAGCACCTGGCAGCCCAGCACGATGACGGTGCAGGACACGTCCTCCGGGGGACGGTTCATGGCGGCAGCGGCCATTTTCCCCAGCGTCACCAGAATGGCCGCGGCGCACACCGCCGCCAGCAGGCACACCGCCCGGCGCAGCCACTTGGGCCGCAGCAGGCGGCGGAAGAAGTCCGGCCAGAGCAGCACCGCCGCCGCCAGCAGCAGCACTGCCGCCGGCCAGAGCATGCCGAAGTGCAGGATGCCGCCAAGGGCCGGCAGCAGGAAGAACACCGCCAGCGCGATGCACAGCCCGGCGGCGATCCGGGCAAGGGTACGCTTCATATCAGTTCTCCGAAATGTGGTTGGCGATGCGCTGCATGATCATATCCAGCGCCACCAGATTGTGGCCGCCCTCCAGCACGATGATGTCCGCGAACTTGCGGGTCGGCTCCACAAACTGCTCGTGCATGGGCTTCACCGTGGTGAGATACTGGGTCACCACCGACTCCAGGGAGCGGCCGCGCTCCTCCACGTCCCGCAGGGCGCGGCGGAGGATGCGGACATCGGCGTCCGTCTCCACGAAGATCTTGATGTCCAGCAGATCCCGCAGCTCCTTGCTCTGGAAGATGAGGATGCCCTCCACGATCACCACCTTGGTGGGCCGGACCTCCACCGTCTGGTCGGTGCGGTTGTGGATGGCGTAGTCGTACACGGGGCAGTGGATGGTCTCACCCCGCTTCAGCGCCTTCAGGTCGGCGATCATCAGATCGGTGTCAAAGGCGTCGGGGTGGTCGTAGTTCTGCTGGCACCGCTCCTCAAAGGGGCGGTCCTGCCGCTTGTAGTAGTTGTCGTGGTGTACCACGCTGATGTCGCTGCCGAACCGGGCGGCCAGATGCTCTGTGAGCGTGGTCTTGCCGCTGCCGGTGCCGCCGGCGATGCCGATGAAAATGGTGTTCATGCCCGCACCCTCCCAAATATTCTGCCTCCTATTATAGGAAATGCCGGTGGGAAAAGCAAGCGGCGGGGCGCCGTCCTTGTAAAAAAAGCATGAATTTCGGCGATAGCGGTTGACGCGGGCGGCGAAAATGGGTATTATGTAAAATAGATTTTTTCCCCGGAGGTTTTCATATGAGCTTGATCAAGTGCAGACGGTGCGGAGAAATGTTCTCCGACAGCTATAAGACCTGCCCCTTCTGCGAGGAGGACGATGCCTATTACGGCGGCCGCGTGAAGAAGCGCCGCAGCCGCCGGGCCGAGGCGCCCCGCCGCAAGGCTCCCAGCATCCTGGGCCCCGTGGTGGTGCTGGTGCTGATCCTGCTGGTGCTGCTGGTGGTGTGGCTGCTGTTCGGCGAGAAGATCAAGACCGCCATCGTGGGCGAAAAGCCCCCCATCACGGACGTGACGCCCACGCCGGATCCCGTGACCCCCGATCCCGTGACGCCGGCGGCCACCATCTCCCTGAACCGCGCCGTGCTGGCACTGGACGTGGGCGAGAAGGAGACGCTGAAGGTCAATGAGGAGACGGAGGAGACCTGCACCTGGAGCAGCAGCGATCCCACCGTGGCCACCGTCAGCGACAGCGGCGAGGTCACGGCACTGGCCGCAGGCAACGCCGTCATCACCGCCAAGGTTGGCGACGCCGAGGCAACGTGCAGCCTGACGGTGAAGGACGCCGGGGACAGCACGACGACGCCCGACAATAATACCACGAAGCCCAATGACAATACCACGAAGCCCAATGACAATACCACGAAGCCCAACAACAATACCTCCACCACGGTGGATGTCAGCAAGCTGGTCATCACCGCCACGTCCGAGTACGGCTATACCGGTGAGCTGGCCGCTACCGGTGAACCGGGCGAGTTCGAAATGACCACCACAAAGGGCGAGGTCTGGACACTGGGCGTCAAGGGCACCACCGCCGCAGTGAAATGGAGCATCGACGGCGACAGCAGCAGCGTGTGCACGCTGGAGGGCGACAAGCTCACCGTTACCGGCACCACCAGCGGGCGGTACGCCACCGTCGTCGGCACGGTGGGCGGCGGCACCATCAAGGCCTACATCCGCATCCGCTGACCGGGCCTGCGGGAACTGCATAACAAGGGCGGGCCTGACGGCCCGCCCTTTTCGCGGAAGAATGCTTTGACGGCGGCAGGGCCGGTGTGCTACACTGTACGAAAAAGGAGGCGGCGTATGGAACGATGGGATACCCTGTGGCCCGGCGGCTGGACATTCTGCTTTGACGACGGCGCGTTCAAGCCTTCCACCGACTCGTTCCTGCTGGGCAGCTTCCCGCCGCTGCGGAAAAACTGGCGGGTCTGTGACCTGGGCGCCGGTACGGGGCTTCTGGGGCTTCTGCTGCTGGCGCGGGAACCGGCGCTTACCGTCACCGGGCTGGAGCTGTCCCCGGCGGCCTGCGCTCTGGCGGCGCGGACAGCGGCGGCCAACGACCTGTCGGACCGTCTGGTGACGCTGCCCTGCGACCTGCGGGAGCGCAGCCAGCTGCCGCAGGCGGGCAGCTTCGATCTGGCGGTGTCCAATCCGCCCTATTTCCCCGCCGGGAGCGGCAGAGCCGCGGCGGGCAGCCGGGGCGATGCCCGGACGGAGCTGACGTGCACCATGGCTCAGCTGTGCGGCGCCGCATCGTATCTGCTGCGCAGCGGCGGTCAGTTCTGCCTCGTACACCGCACGGAGCGGCTGGCGGAGCTGCTGGAGACGCTGCGCCGCTGCCGGCTGGAGCCGAAGGCTCTGCGGTTCGTCCAGAAAAACGGCACCTCCGCGCCGTCGCTGGTGCTGCTGGCCTGCCGGAAGGACGGGCGCACCGGACTGACGGTGCAGCCGCCGCTGCTGCTACAGAACGCCGACGGCACGGAGACGGAGGAGCTGCGGTGCATCTACTTTAAGGATAAGGGGTAACACACATGGCTGGTATGCTGTATCTGGTGGCCACGCCCATCGGCAATCTGGGGGATCTGTCTCCCCGCGCCGTGGAGACGCTGGCCGGGGCGGATTTTATCGCCGCCGAGGACACGCGGGTTTCCGTGAAGCTGCTGAACCACTTCGACATCAAGAAGCCGCTGGTCAGCTATCATGAGCACAACCGGGCGGCGGCGGGGCAGGCCATTCTGGCCCGGCTGCTGGGCGGCGAGACCTGCGCGCTGGTGACGGACGCCGGCACCCCGGCCATCAGCGACCCGGGGCAGGAGCTGGTGGCGCTGTGCGCCGAAAACGGCGTGACGGTGCAGGCCATCCCCGGCTGCTGCGCCGCTATTGCGGCGCTGGCAGTGTCCGGGCTGGACACCCGGCGGTTCACATTCGAGGGCTTCCTGCCCTCCGGAAAGAAGGAGCGCCGCACCGCGCTGGAGGAACTGACCGGCGAGGTGCGCACCATGGTGTTCCACGAGGCGCCCCACCGGCTGCGCTCCACGCTGGCGGACATGGCGGAGGTGCTGGGCGACCGGCCCATCGCCCTGTGCCGGGAGCTGACGAAGCTCCACGAGGACACCGTCCGCACCACATTGGCCCAGGCCGCCGCCTACTACGCCGCCAACGAGCCGCGGGGCGAATATGTTCTGGTGGTGGCGGGCCGCGAAAAGCAGCAGGGCCCCCAGCTGACACTGGAGGAGGGCGTAGAGCGGGTGCTGCGGCTGCGGGAGGACGGCATGCGCATGAAGGACGCCGTCCGGCAGGTGGCCGACGACACCGGCCTGAGCCGCAACGACCTGTACGACGCGGCGCTGAAGCGCTGAGCCGCACCGGAAACGCAAAAATACCTGCACGGCAATTCTGCCGCGCAGGTATTTTTATTCATTTCTGCATGTTTTCCTGCATTTCAGTGGAATATAATAGCGCCGGTAACGTTTCCAGCGCTATTACATGGTCACCCGTCCTCGCGAAGCTCCCTCAAACACTTCGCGCAGACGTTCTTCCCGTGGAACACCGACACGTCCTTGGCGCCATCACAGAAGATGCAGCTGGGCCGATACTTCTTGAGGATGATCGAAGATCCCTCAACATAGATCTCCAGTGCGTCCTTTTCCGCGATGTCCAACGTCCGGCGCAGCTCGATGGGCAGTACGATACGGCCCAGCTCGTCCACTCGTCTGACGATCCCCGTCGCTTTCACTGTGGAATCCCCCCCTATGCAGTTGTTACAAATGTGCGTGTGATAGATGGTCGTATTATGACACATTTTGCCAATTCTGTCAACCGCTGTTCGTCAAAAAGCCGCGTGATTCCGCAAATAATGTGCAGCACCCCTGCATACGATGTTCTGAAGCGGAGGTGAGCGGCATGACGATGGCCATTGTGTGGACACTGTTCGTCACGGCGTCGCTGGTATGCGGCGCGGTGTACGGCACATTGGGGGACGTGACGGCGGCGGCCATGGAGGGTGCGTCCGCCGCGGTGGAGCTGACGCTGTCCATGGCGGGGGCGCTGTGCCTGTGGTCGGGCGTCATGACGGTGATGGAGCGGGGCGGTCTGACGGAGGGGCTGGCCCGGCTGTTCCGCCCGCTGCTGCGGCGCATCCTGCCCCGGGCCAGCCGGGACCCGGACACGCTGGCGGCGGTGTCGGCCAATGTGTCCGCCAATCTGCTGGGGCTGGGCAACGCCGCCACGCCCCTGGGCATCCGGGCGGCCCAGCGCATGGCCGTGGGCTGCGGCGGCACCGCCAGCGATGAGCTGTGCCGTCTGGTGGTGCTGAACACCGCGTCCATCCAGCTGCTGCCCACCACCGTGGCCGCTGTCCGCAGCGCCCATGGCTGCGCCGCGCCGCTGGATATCCTGCCGGCGGTATGGCTTTCGTCTGTGCTGTCGGTGTCGGCGGGGCTGCTGATGGCCCGGCTGCTGCAGCGGGTCTGGAGGTCGTAGCATGGATGTGTCCTCCCTCCTGATCCCCCTGCTGCTGACGGCGGCGGCCCTGTGGGCGCTGGGGCACCGCATGGATGTGTACGACGCCCTCACCGCCGGTGCGGCGGAGGGTCTGACGGTGCTGCTGCGGATCGTGCCGTCCCTCATCGCGCTGCTGACGGCGGTGTACATGTTCCGGGCCTCCGGGGCGCTGGCGCTGCTGGCGCGGGTGCTGTCGCCGGTGCTGGAGGCGCTGGGCATCCCGCCGGAGACGGCGGCGCTGCTGCTGGTGCGGCCTGTGTCCGGCTCCGGAGCACTGGCGGTGGGCAGCGAGCTGATGGCCGCCCACGGCCCGGACAGTTACATCGGGCGGTGCGCGGCGGTGATGCTGGGCTGCACCGAGACCACATTCTACACCATCGCCGTGTACTTCGGCTCCGCGGGGATTTACCGAACCCGGCACACCGTTCCAGCGGCGCTGACCGCCGATCTGGCGGGCTTCATGGCGGCGGCGTGGAGCGTGCGCCTGTTCTTCGGCACATAGAAAAAGCGCACCCGATGGGTGCGCTTTTCGCTGTTGGTCACATTTTTTCCGGCGCGGAGCAGCCGATGAGGGTCATGCCGTTTTTCAGCACGGCGCGGGCGGTATCCGCCAGCTTCAGGCGGGCCAGCAGCATGTCCTTCTCCTCGCCCTTGATGCGGCAGGCGTTGTAGAACTTGTGGAACGCGGCGGCCAGCTCCGACAGGTAGCGGTTGATGAAGCTGGGGTCGTAGTCCCGGGCAGCCAGACGCACCACCACCGGGTACTGGGCCAGCTGCTTGATGAGGGCCTTCTCCTCGTCGGCGGTGAGCAGCGCCAGATCAGCCTGCGCCGCGGCGGGTACGTCGTAGCCCTCCGCCGCCAGCGCCTTGAGCAGCGTGCAGATGCGGGCATAGGCGTACTGCACATAGTACACCGGGTTCTCGCTGTCCTCCCGGACGGCCAGGCCCAGATCGAACTCCATCTGGGTGTCGGGCTTGGCGTTGAAGAACCAGCGGCAGGCGTCCACGGGGATCTCGTCCAGCAGGTCGGTGAGGCTGATGGCCTTGCCGGTGCGCTTGGACATGCGCACCACCTCGCCGTCCCGCACCAGCTTCACCAGCTGCATCAGCACGATGTCCAGCCGGTGCTGGCCGTCCAGGCCCAGCGCGTCCATGGCGCCCTTCAGCCGGGCCACATGGCCGTGGTGGTCGGCGCCCCAGATGTTCACCACCTTGTCGAAGCCCCGGACGGCAAATTTGTTCCGGTGGTAGGCGATGTCGGCGGCAAAGTAGGTGTAGAACCCGTTGGCGCGGCGGAGCACGTCGTCCTTCAGGGCCAGCTTCTCGATGTCCTCGTCGGACTTGCCGGCGGCGCGGAGCTGCTGGGCCAGGATCTGGGCGGTCTTGAGCCACAGGGCGCCGTCCTTCTCATACGTCCAGCCACGGTCGGTCAGCAGCTGCACGGAGTCGGCCACATAGCCGCTCTCGTGGAGGCTGGACTCGAAGAACCACTGGTCGTACTGGATGCCGTAGCGGGCCAGATCGGTCTTCATCTTGGGGATGTTGCGGCTCAGGCCGAACTGGGCCAGCGCGTCGTGGCGTACCTGCTCCTCGCAGCTCAGGTACTTGTCGCCCTCCTGCTCATAGAACGCCTGGGCCAGTTCCCGGATGTCGTCGCCGTGGTAGCCGTCCTCCGGAAATTCCACGGCGTCCTCGCCCTTGATGATCTGGAGATAGCGGGCCTCCAGGCTCTTGGCGAATTTCTCGATCTGGTTGCCGGCGTCGTTGACGTAGAACTCGCGGGTCACGTCGGCGCCGGACTTTTGCAGCACGCTGGCCAGCGTGTCGCCCAGCACACCGCCGCGGGCGTTGCCCATGTGCATGGGGCCGGTGGGGTTGGCGGACACGAATTCCACCATGTACTTCTTCCCCGCCAGCATATCGTTCTCACCGTAGCGCGCACCGGCGGCCTCGATGCCGGAGACGGTGTCGGCGTACCACTTGCCGCCCAGCCGGAAGTTCAGGAAGCCGGGGCCCGCCAGCTCCACAGAGGTGAAGTAGCTGCCCTCCAGCGCCATGTTGTCGATGAGGGTCTGTGCCACCTGACGGGGGTTCATCTTCATGGCCTTGGCCGCCGCCAGACAGAAGGTGGTGGTATAGTCTCCGTTGGCGGTATCCTTGGGGATCTCCACCGCCGGGGTCACGGTAATGCCAGCGGGTAAAACACCGGCGGCAGCAGCCTTTTCATAGGCCGCCACAGTCAGCTGCAGCACCTGATCTTTGGCGCTCTGGATCATATTCATCGTCAGTTCTCCTCTTTCGTTAAAGTCAGCTCCACCTGCAGCGCCGACAGGGGCTGCACGCCGAGGAGCAATGTATACGCCAATGTGATAAAGCCCTGTCCCCGGCGGGACAGCTGCCACGCCACCTCCTTGGTGGCGACATTTAGCATCAGGGCGCCGCCGTCGCCGCCGTCAATACGGGTGGCGGTGGGCGTCTTGGGGTCCAGCAGCAGGCCGTAGCCCCCGCTGTCGGCCTCGTTGATGACCACCGCCCGGCGGGTGGCTGTCTCCAGCTTCACGTCGGAGATGATGGCGCTGCCGTCGGCCTCGTTGGCTGCCTCATACCGCAGGTGCCAGCCCTCCGGCAGCTTTTCCAGTGTGCCGGTGCCCCGGAAGGTCAGCACGTCCTCCTGTCCGCCGAAGCGGCTGCGGCTCTGCACCGCGATGTGTACCCGTTCCGCCATGGCGCACCTCAATATTCCTCGATGTTCACCGGGCGGACGGCGCTGTCCAGCGGCCTGCCCAGGAACATGCCCGCCACCGCACCGAAATCCTCCGGCCGGTCGCTGGCGTACAGCGTCATCTCGCCGCAGCGCCGGTCGGCCAGCAGCTCCCGCTCCGTCAGCTCCCGCTTCAGGGTGCGGGCCGCCTCGGCGCCGGAATCCACCAGCGTCACGCCCGGCCCCATGATGTCTCCGATGACCTCCGCCAGCAGCGGATAGTGAGTGCAGCCCATGATCAGCGTGTCGATGCCCGTATCCCGCAGCGGCGCCAGATACTCCCGCGCCACCGTCTCGATGACAGTGTCCCCCGGGCGGAACCGCCCGTTCTCCACCAGCGGCACGAACAGCGGACAGGCCCTGCTGATAACGGTGATGTCCCCGTCCAGGCCGGCGATGGTGCGCTCGTAGGCACCGGAGCGCACGGACGCGGCAGTGGCGATCAGCCCCACCCGCTTGTTCCGGGTGACGGACACGGCGCGGCGGCAGGACGGCTCCACCACCCCCAGCAGGGGCAGATCGCTGCTCTCGGCCTGCAGCTGGGGCAGCGACGTGGTAGACACGGTGCCGCAGGCCACCAGCAGCGCCTTGATGTCGAAGGTACGCAGGAAACGGACATCCTGCCGGGCAAAGCGCAGCAATATCTCGGCAGAGCGGCTGCCGTAGGGCACACGGGACGTGTCCCCGAAGTATATAATGTTCTCAGAGGGCAGGATGCTGCGGATCTCCCGCACGGCGGTAAGCCCGCCGCTGCCGGAGTCGAACACCCCGATGGGACGCAGATCCATGGAAACGCTCCTTATCGCAGTGGTCTTAGTATTTTAACTTATATATTGTACTATGAACCAACGCCTGACACAAGCTAAATTTTGGCGGCCCTGCCCGTTTTTTCTATGGCATTCCGCCATATGCCGTGTTATAATCAGGGAAACAATGTGCTGACCGCGAAACGGAGGTGGTCTGATGGAGCTGAAAATGACGGAAAAGCAGTTCCGGCGTCTGCTGGATCTGGTGTATATCGGCAACTGGGTGCTGACCTCCACCCGCGGCGACGACCGCATCAAGGAGTACGACCAGGTGGAGAGCCTTGTGTTCGCCCACTGCCTCGACCACGGCATGGCCCCGCTGACGGAGCTGTACCAGGGGGAGCTGATCCCCTCCCGCGCCTTTGCCGACGGCGGGATCCACGAGGCCATCATGGCCTACGAGGACACCACGTTCTTTGAGATACTGGCCCAGGAGCTGGCCCTGCGGGACATGGACGATCCCCCCATCACGCCGGAGAATTACGATGAGGTGATGGCCCGGATGGAGACGTATCTGGGGGAGTTCGAGCAGCACGGTACCGACAACATCACCGTGGATATGGACGAATGAACGCGGCGCCGCCGCGGCAGGAGGTATTTCAATGAAACGCATCGCATCCATTCAGGATATCTCCTGTCTCGGCCGCTGCTCGCTGACCGTGGCGCTGCCGGTGATCTCCGCGATGGGCGTGGAGTGCGCCATCGTGCCCACGGCGGTGCTCAGCGCCCACACCGCCTTTCCCGGCTTCGTCAGCCGGGATCTCTCCGACCAGCTGGCGGCCATCGCCGCCCACTGGCGCGCCCAGCATGTCCACTTCGACGCGCTGTACACCGGCTATATCGCCTCCGCCGCGCAGGTGCGGCAGGTGCTGGACTTCTTCGACACCGTGAAAAGCCCCGACACCCTGATCTTCGTGGACCCCGCCATGGCGGATCACGGGAAACTCTATACCGGCTTCGGCCCGGATTTCCCGGCGGCCATGGCCCAGGTGGTGGCCCGGGCTGACGTGGCCATGCCCAACCTGACGGAGGCCTGTCTCCTCACCGGCACGCCCTACCGGGAGGACATGGACGAGCCGTTCGCCCGGGAGCTGCTGCGCAAGGTGGCGGCACTGGGCGCGAAGCGGGTGGTGCTCACCGGCGCGTCCTTTACGCCGGACAAGCTGGGCGCCATGGGCTACGACAGCACGTCCGACACCTATTTCACCTGCCTTGACCGACGGCAGCAGGGCGCTTACCACGGCACCGGCGACCTCTTTGCCGCCACGGTGGTGGGCGGCATGATGCGTGGCCTGCCGCTGGAGGACGCCGTCTCGCTGGCGGTGCGCTTCACGCTGGCCTGCATCGAGGCCACAGAACGGGACCCCGCCGCCGACTGGTACGGTGTGGAGTTCGAGAAGGCGCTGCCCCTGCTGTGCGACGCCGCTCGCGCCCTGCCAGAGAACTGAACAGAACAAACAAAGGAGCACCTGCGCCGACGGCGCGGGTGCTCCTTTTTCGTTATTTCGTGTCATTTTCTTTTGGCTCGTCCTGCTGGGGCGTCGGCTCCGGCTCGTCCTCCGGTTTGCTCTCCGGCTGGTCGAAGTCCGGCATGGGCACTGGCTCGGACACGATGTTGATGTGCTTCGCGGGCGCCTCGATGGTCTCCGGCACGCTGGGGCGGAACAGCTTCTGCTCCGATTCCCGGGTGGCGCCGTAATTGTCCACCGTCTCGGGGTCGCGGCCCTCGATGATGGCCATCATCTCCTGACCGGTGATGGTCTCCTTCTTCAGCAGGTACGCGGCGATCTTGTCCAGCAGCTCCCGGTTGTCCCGCAGGATCTGCTTGGCCTCCTCGTGGCACTGGCGGATGATCTTGATGGTCTCGCGGTCCGCCGCGGCATACGTCTCCTGGGCGCAGGTCATGGAGTAGCCGCCGTCCAGATACTGGCTCTGGATGGTGCCCAGCGCCATCATGTCGAACTCGTCGCACATGCCGAACCGGGCCACCAGGTTCCGGGCCATCTCCGTGGCCCGCTCGATGTCGTTGGCCGCGCCGGAGGTCATGGTATTGCACACGATCTCCTCGCTGGAGCGGCCCGCCAGCAGGGTGCGGATCTCCGCCAGAATGTCCTCTTTGGACATGAGGAACTTCTCCTCCTCCGGCAGGTGCAGCGTGTAGCCCAGTGCGCCCTGGGTGTGGGGCACGATGGTGATCTTGCTCACCGGCTGGGCGTTCTTCTGCTTGGCCGCCACCAGCGCGTGACCCACCTCGTGGTAGGCGATGATGCGCTTTTCCTCTTCGGTGATAACGGTGCCCTTCTTCTCCGAGCCGGCGATGACCAGCTCAAAGGACACCAGCAGATCGTTCTGGTTCACGGCCTTGCGGCCCTTGCGGACGGCCCGCAGCGCCGCCTCGTTCACCAGATTGGCAAGGTCCGCACCCACGCAGCCGGCAGTGGCCTGCGCGATCTTGTTCAGATCCACGTCCTCCGCCAGACGGATGTTGCGGGTGTGTACCTGCAGCGTGGCCAGACGGCCCGCCAGATTGGGACGGTCCACGGTGATGCGCCGGTCGAAGCGGCCGGGACGCAGCAGCGCCTTGTCCAGCACCTCCGGACGGTTGGTGGCGCCCAGCACGATCACGCCCTTGCTGGGGTCGAAGCCGTCCAGCTCCGCCAGCAGCTGGTTCAGGGTCTGCTCACGCTCGTCGTTGCCGCCGAACTTGCTGGCGTCACGGGACTTGCCGATGGTGTCGATCTCGTCGATGAAAATGATGCACGGGGCCACCTTGGCGGCCTCCTTGAACAGGTCACGGACACGGCTGGCGCCCACGCCCACGAACATCTCCACGAAGTCGGAGCCGGAGATGGAGAAGAACGGCACGCCGGCCTCGCCTGCCACGGCCTTGGCCAGCAGGGTCTTGCCGGTGCCGGGGGAGCCTACCAGCAGCGCGCCCTTGGGCAGCTTGGCGCCGATGGCGGTGTACTTGCCGGGGTTGTGGAGGAAGTCGATGATCTCCTCCAGCGACTCCTTGGCCTCGTCCTGACCGGCCACATCCTTGAACGTGACGCCGGTGGACTTCTCCATATAGACCTTGGCGTTGGACTTGCCCACGCTGCCGATGCCGCCGAAGCCGCCGCCGCTGTTCTTGGCCAGCATGCGGAACACCAGCATGAACAGTCCCACCATGATGATGGTGGGCAGGATATACTGCACCATGAACACCAGCACCGGGTTCATCTGCGTCTCATAGGCGCTGGTATACGCCACGTTGTGCTCCTTCAGCAGGGCCACCAGCGTGGTGTCGCTGACATTTTTCAGATAGGCCGCGTACAGCGTCAGCTTGGAGTCCTTGGACTGGGTGTAGGACTTGGGCGGCGTCGTGCTGTTCTCATCCTGCTCCTCGGTGTAGGTGTAGCCCTCCACCGGCGTGACGTAGATGGCGTCGTCCTTGAACTGCACCTCCGCCGCCTTGCCGCTTTCGATGAGGGCCACCATCTCGCTGTACTTGATCTCGTGGCTGGTGGCCTTGCTGGTGGCATTGCGGTTGTAGGCGCTGAAGTAGTTGAATGCTACCGTCAGCACCAGTGCCCACGCCACCAGCGTCAGGATGCCCCGCAGATTATTGCGGCCCTTGTCGTTTTTGTTGTTTTTATCGTTGTTGGCCATGCGTATCCTCCGTAAAAACCACCGGGTGGTATACTTTTGCATTGTTGCACAGTATACCACATTTGTTCTCCGGTCACAAGCGGCACCCCGTCGGATTTTCTGTAAAATTTCTATGAATGCTTCTTTCTATCGGGGAAATAGTGTGCTATACTGGTCGGGATATCAGGAAAACGAGGTCATTCCCATGAGAGATATGAAGGATACCCAGCGCCGCCCCCTGCCCGACGCGGAGGCTGACGGCATCATCGAGGGCCGCAACGCGGTGATCGAGGCTCTGCGCGTGGGCACCGCCATCGACAAGATCTATCTGGCCAAGGGCGAGACGGACAAGACTCTGGGCCACATCGCCTCCAAAGCCCGGGACGCGGGCATCGTGGTGGTGGAGGCCGACCGCCGCAAGCTGGACGGCATGTCCCGCACCCACGCCCATCAGGGCGTCATCGCGCTGGCCGCCGTCCGGGAGTACGCCACGGTGGAGAGCATCCTGGCCGCCGCCGCGGAGAAGGGCGAGCCGCCCCTGCTGGTGGTATGCGATGAGATCTCCGACCCCCACAATCTGGGCGCCATCCTCCGCACCGCCGAGTGCGCCGGGGCACACGGCGTCATCATCCCCAAGCGCCGCTCCGCCGGTCTGACCGCCGTGGTGGCCAAGACCTCCGCCGGCGCGGTGAGCTATATCCCCGTGGCCCGGGTGGCCAACATCCCCTCCCTGCTGAAGGATCTGAAAAAGCAGGGCGTCTGGGTGTTCGGCACCGCCGCCGACGGCACCACCGATCTCTACGGCGCGGACCTGAAGGGCCCCGCCGCCATCGTCATCGGCTCCGAGGGCAGCGGCATGACCCGTCTTGCCGCGGAAAACTGCGATTTTCTGGTGAGCATCCCCATGAAGGGCCGCATCTCCTCCCTGAACGCCTCCGCCGCCGCAGCCATCCTGCTGTATGAGGCGGTACGTCAGCGGGGATAAGCGGCGCTTCCCGTCTATTTTGAGTTCGAGGTAACATGAGCAGGCGCAACCAACGACCATCCTATACGCCCGTCCCCGACGACGAGCTTTCGCTGGAGTCCATCCTGGCCGAGTACGGCAGGGGTGGGCGTCAGCCTGCCCCGGAGGCGGCGCCGACGCCTGAACCGAAGCCCGCTCCCGAGCCGGTGCCTGTTCCCGAGCCGGCGCCCGAACCGGAATCTGTCCCTGAACCGGAGCCGGTGCCTGTTCCCGACCCCGTTCCCCTCTCCGACACACCCGACCGTGTCAGCCTGAAGGACGTGATGAGCCAGACGGTGGACGCCGTGCTGGAGGACGAGGATGACGGCGTCATCGACGACCCCGTGCCGCTGGGCCAGCGGCTGTCCGGTCTGCTGCACCGCTTCACGGATCGCCGCAGTGACCGCCGCCGGGGTCTGTCCCAGGAGACGGAGCAGCTGTTCGACGACCCGGAGGAGGAGCCGGAGCCGGAGGAGCCCGAGGAGCCGGAACCCCGGATGGACGACGCCCTGCGGGAGGAGAAGCGCCGCTGCAACCGGCTGCGCCGGGGCCTGCTGCTGGGCGCGTTCCCCGCGCTGCTGCTGGTGGTGGCCGCCGTGCTGCAGGAGCTGGAGGTGCTGCCCCCCGCGTGGCTGGATGCCGCGTTCCTGCGGTGCATGGCGCTGGGCGGCGGTCTGCTGCTGACGGCGCTGCTGTGCCTGCCGGTGTGGCAGACGGCTGTCCGCATGCTGCGGGACGGACGGGTGGGCTGTGAGCTGTGCGCCGGCGTGACGGTGCTGGCCGACCTGCTGTGCTGCGTCAGCGGCGCGGTCACCGGCAGCACCCTGTCCACTCCCTATGCCGCCGCCGGCGCGCTGCTGATCCTCAGCTGCCAGCTGGGCCTGTACCTGACGGCGGAGTCCCGCCGCATCGCCTTCCATCTGGCGGATGTCAACGGTATCCCGCCCTATGTGGTGTCCGTCCTGCCTGCAGGCGTCTGCAAGCAGCGGGGTGTGCTGGAGGGCTTTTACCGCATGACCATGCGCCCTGACCCCGCCCGCCAGTGGCAGAACTATGTGCTGCCGCTGCTGCTGAGCGCGGCGGTGGTGCTGTCCGGTGTGGTGTGCTTCACCGCCCGGCCCATGGAGGAATTTCCCTGGGTGCTGGCCGCCCTCACCGGCGCCGGTGTCCAGCTGTCCCTGCCCCTGACGGGCGCCCTGCCCCTGTACTACCTGTCCCGCCGGCTGGAGCGCAGCGGCGCGGCCGCCGCCGGGTACGCCGGTGCAAGAGCCGTGGCCCGCGCCGGACGCATCGTCCTCACCGACGATGATCTGTTTCCCGCCGGCACCGTGACCCTCAACGGCTATAAGGTCTACGGCGAGGAGCGGGTCCGCGCCGTGTCCTACGCCGCCTCGGTGGCCAGAGCCGCCGGCAGCAGCCTTGCGCCACTGCTGGACCGCCAGCTCACGGCGGAGGGCGGCTATCCCATGCGGGTGGACGAGATGCGCTACTGCGAGGAGGGTGGTGTGGAGGCCGCCATCCGCGGCGAGACGGTGCTGATGGGCAGCGCCTACTTCATGAAAAAGCGCCATGTGTCCCTGCCCCGCGACCTGAAGCTGCAGACCGGCCTGTTTCTGGCGGTGGACGGCGTGCTGACGGCGGTGTTCGCCGTGAAGTACCAGCCCTCCCGCAACGCGGAGTGGGCGCTGCGGGCCATGCGCCGCAGCTATATCACGCCGGTGCTGGCTGTCCGCAGCAGCAACGTGACCCCCGGCCTTATCAAGCGGAAATTCGGCGTGGACGCCAAGGTGGTCTACCCCGATGTCTCCACCCGTCTGGCGCTGGCCCAGCTGGCCGCCCAGCAGGGCGAAACGCCCAATGTCATCGTCTGTCGGGAGGGTCTGCTTCCCCTGGCGGAGTCGGTGGTGGGGAGCCGCCGCATGGTGCGGGCCGTCCGCACCGCCACGGTGCTGGGCTATATCGGCTCTCTGTGCGGCGTGCTGCTGTCCTACTACCTCACCTCCGTGGGCAATTTCGCGGTGCTGTCGCCGCTGGCCATGGTGGTGTTCCTGCTGCTGTGGCTGCTGCCCACGCTGCTGATCGCCGGGCTGGTCCGGCATTTCTGAAGCACAATAAATATCCCCCGGCCGGTGCGGCCGGGGGATATTTATTTACTTGCGGCGGATGGGGCGGATGTACTTGAAGTACTGCCCCGGTTCGAAGTAGAAGTACGTCAGCCGGCCCGGCGTACCGGTGTCCAGCTCACAGCCCGCGGCGGCATAGTCGAATCCGGCCATGGCAGCCTCCACCTTGTCCTCCACCGTGCGGCACTCCTGCTCGTAGTCGAAGGGTCCGTGCTCAAACACCAGATACTCGCCCTCCGCCACGTCCATCAGCTCCAGCGGCGCCGGCACCGGGCCATCGTAGTCGGCGGGCAGCCGCACGCCGTAGCTCTCGATGCGGGGATAACCCCAGGCACACAGCCGCCCGGCGGGGTCGTTGATGTACCCCATGATCTGTCCGGCGCAGCCGCCCATGTCGCTGCCGCCCTGGTCATCCAGCTTGCCCTTGATGCTGTCCAGCAGCCCGCACACCGTGGCGCAGTCGCCGCCGGGCACGGTGCTCTGCTTCTCCCAGAAATCCCAGTAGCCGTTGCTCTCGTAGTTCCGCAGATGCAGATACCGGTGGGCGGGGATGGTCACAAAATACGTCTTGACGCCCTGTTCACTCTTGATCATACCAATTTCTCCCATTCCAAAAGCGTAGCGGTCGAAGGGGTGGATCTTGGTGCGCAGCACCACAGGACGGGGATCCCTGCGGTAGGCGCCCGGTGTCACGCCGTACAGCGCCTTGAAGGCCCGGGTGAACGCCTCGTGGCTGGAAAAGCCGTAGTCCACGGCGATGTCCAGCAGCGTCCGGTCGCTGTCCCGCACCTCCTTCAGCGCGAAGGCCAGCCGGCGGCGGCGCAGATAATCCCGCAGCGGCATGCCCGCGATCTCCCGGAACTTCCGGGTGGCGTGATACGCGGAGTACCCCATGTCCCGGGACAGCCTCTGCAGTGTCAGCGTCTCCTCCTCGTGGGCCAGGATGGACCGGTCGATCTCGTCCACCATGCCCTGTATCAGTCTGGGCCATTCATACATGCGCGTTTCCTCCTCTCGTGACCGCTCCACCGTATCATACGCCCGGAGCGCGGCATACACTTGATATGAGTTGCGGAATATGCAAAAAAGGGAGCCGCCGGCTCCCTTTTTTCGTTTTCACGCCTCTGCCGCCGCAGGCTCCGGCAGCTTCTCCGGCCAGCCCGGCCAGCTTTGGCGGATCAGCTCCGCCACCTGGCCCCGCTCCGTGCCCAGCACGGCGGCCAGCTCTCCGTACAGCTGGTCCTCGGCCCGCTTGAGATAGCGCTCGTCCATCTGGCTGACCTTCTTGCCGTGGCGCAGCGCCCATGCCCGCTTGCGGCACACGCTGTGGATCATGGCGGCCAGCTCGCCGCACTCGCAGCGCATCACCACCTGATGATAGAAGTCCCGGGCGGCCCGGACCCCGGCCTGCTCCGGCTTGCAGGGCGGCAGGGACGGAATGGTCTCAATGAGGGCCAGCGCCGCCTCACGGGTGATGACGGGGCGCATCAGCACGCCGGTGTCCACCGGCGTCAGCACCGTCCCGCTGCGGTACAGCGGGGTCAGATGATAATAGAGCCTGTCCCCGTCGTCGTAGGACATGCCGGACGGGCCGATACGCTCCACCCGGCAGACGCCCTCGCCGCCGTACACCACCAGATCGCCTGCTGCAAACATCCTGTCACGCTCCTCACACACAAAACACACGGAAACACGCCGCCCGTCCGCTCTCTCCTTCGGACACGCGGCTTCTTTATCTGGTATGATTATACCACAATGTGTCAAAAAATGTAAGGGCGATTTTTAAGAAATTTCCGGAAAACCGGTGGAAATCCAAAAAAACTGTGGTACAATATGGGAAAAATCCCGAGAGGAGCACATATCCATGAAAACCCCTGACATTCATCCCTCCGCCTTTGTGGCCCCCGGCGCCGTGGTCCGGGGCGATGTACATCTGGCTGAAAACAGCAGCGTGTTTTACAACGCGGTGCTGCGGGGCGACCGCGCCCCCATCTCCATCGGCGCGGGCACCAATATCCAGGACGGCTGCGTCGTCCATGTGGAGTACGACCTGCCGGCCGTGGTGGGCCGGGACGTTACCGTGGGCCATGGCGCCATCCTCCACGGCTGCACCATCGGCGATGAAACGCTCATCGGTATGGGCGCCATCGTCCTCAACGGTGCACGGATCGGCAAAAACTGCCTGATCGGCGCCGGCGCGCTGGTGACCCAGAACGCCGTCATCCCCGACGGCAGCATGGTCATCGGCTCTCCCGCCAAGGTCAGGCGCGCCCTGACGCCGGAGGAGATGGAGGACCTCCGCCGGTCCGCCGCCGACTACCGCCGGGAGGCGCAGGAGTGCAAGGAGCTGGAAAACGTCTGATGCAAAAGAACAGCCGCGGGGCTATGCCCCGCGGCTGTTTTTTTTGCTTATGCCTGCGCCGCTTTCTCACGGTCCGCCCGGATCAGCAGCTTCAGGGCCTCCACGCCCACCTGCACGGCGGAGGTGGTGTCCTCGCTCATATCCTGATCCAGCCCGGCGGCCTCCCGCTCCTGGTTCCACACCACATGGAAACAGGAGCCGCACCGGCAGGCCAGTGCGTCCGCCACCACGAACAGCGCGGCGGACTCCATCTCGCTGGCCTTGACGTGCAGGCGCTTCCACGCCTCCCACTTGTTCAGCAGCTCGTAGGACACCGGCATCCTGGCGGGGCTGTGCTGGCCGTAGAACGCATCCTTGCACTGGACGACGCCTACCTGTGTCCGCTTGCCCAGCGCCTTGGCCGCCTGTACCAGCGCGGTGGTCACCTCGAAGTCGGCCACCGCCGGGTACTCGATGGGGGCATACTCCCGGCTGGTGTGCTCAAAGCGGATGGCGCCGGTGGCCACCACCACATCGCCGCTGCGGACATCCAGATCAATGCCGCCGCAGGTGCCCACGCGGATGAACGTGTCCGCGCCGATGTTGTGCAGCTCCTCCATGGCGATGGATGCGGAGGGCCCGCCGATACCGGTGGAGCAAACGGACACCTTCTCCCCCAGCAGCGTGCCGGTGTAGACGGTGTACTCCCGGTTGCTGGACACGAAATGCGCATCGTCAAACAGCGCGGCGATCTTCTCGCAGCGGCCCGGATCGCCGGGCAGGATCACATAGCGGCCCACGTCGCCCTCCACGCAGTGGATGTGATACTGTTTTTCCAGTTTTTGCATGGTCTGACCTCCTGAAAGCTTTACGGGCGGTGATATCCGCCCGGGAAAATACGGTTTGTTATGGCCTGTGCCGATCTTTGAATGTTTATTGTAGCATACACAGCCGCAAAAAGCAACGTTCCCTGCGGCAAAGCCAGAAAATGCAAGTTTCGCCAGCATTCTGCACGGCTATGAACGCCGCCGCAGGCGGATACTAACTGCGGCGCAACGCGCACAATGAGCAAAAGGAGGCCACTTCGGCATGAAGCAATTTTTTATGATCCTGGCCGTGCTGGCACTGGCTGTGATGCTGACAGCCTGCGGCGATAAAAACCGGAACGACGCGGGCGGCACCGCCGGCCAGACCCGGCCCGACACCAACCAGAGCCAGAACGCCCAGCAGGACAACGGCACCGGCGGCAGCTGGCAGAACGGCACCGACACGCCCACGCAGCCCGGCGCCAGTGTAGGCGGCGCCGCCGGCTCTCAGGAGAACACCCAGGGCACCGGCAGCGACGCCCTGCCCGGCGACACGCAGGACAACGCCCGCATGGGCCGCAGCACCCTGCGCCGGGGCGCGGAGAGCACTGCCACCTTCCGTCAGATGCTGGAAAACGGCTATGTCCATGACAGCGACGGGTTCCTCAACGACGGCGAAAACACCAGCTGGTAACGGCAGATGGGCGCGGGGAGACAGTTTTTCCCTGCGCCCACTTGCTTTTTCGGAAAAATGGGATATGATATGAGAGAAAGAATATGTGCCGCCGCACGCGGCAGAGAAAAGAAGGTTTTACTATGACAAAAATCGACATCGTATCCGGTTTCCTGGGCGCCGGCAAGACCACGCTCATCAAGAAGCTGCTGGCCGAGGCCTTTCAGGGTGAAAAGCTGGTGCTCATCGAAAACGAGTTCGGCGAGATCAGCATCGACGGCGGCTTCCTGAAGGAGTCCGGTGTCCAGATCAGCGAGATGTCCTCCGGCTGCATCTGCTGCTCCCTGGTGGGCGACTTCAACAAGGCGCTGAAGGACGTACATCAGCAGTTCGCCCCCGACCGTATCCTCATCGAGCCGTCCGGCGTGGGCAAGCTCAGCGACGTTATCGTGGCGGTGGAGAACACCGTCAAGGACGTGCCGGACATGCAGCTCAACAGCTTTGTCACCGTGGCCGACGCCACCAAGGTGAAGGTCTACATGAAGAACTTCGGCGAGTTCTACAACAACCAGATCGAGTCCGCCGGCACCATCATCCTCTCCCGCACCCAGAAGCTGAACCAGGAGAAGCTGGAGGCCGCCGTGGCCCTGCTGCGGGAGAAGAACCCCGACGCCGCCATCCTCACCACCCCGTGGGACGAGCTGGACGGCAAGACCATCCTCAGCGCCATCGAAAAGGTGTCCCTGGCCGATGAGCTGCTGGCGCGGATGCAGGCGGAGCACGAGGCCGACGAGGCCGAGCATCATCACCACCATCACGACCACGATGAGGAGGATGAGCACCAGCACCACCATCATCACGACCATGATGACGACGATGACCACGAGCACTGCTGCCATCATCACCACGATGAGGATGACGACCACTGCTGCCACCACGACCATGACGAGCACGAGCATCATCATGACCACGAGGAGCACGAGCACCACCATCACCACGACGGCGAGGAGTGCGACGATCCCCACTGCGGCTGCCACCATCACCATCATCACGCCGACGAGGTGTTCACCAGCTGGGGCGTGGAGACGGTGAAGGTGTTCACCGAGGCCGAGCTGGACCATATCCTCACCGCGCTGGACAGCGGCGACTACGGCGCTATCCTCCGCGCCAAGGGCATCGTCCACAGCGAGGACGGCAAGTGGCTGCACTTCGACTTCGTGCCGAAGGAGCATCAGGTGCGCTTCGGCGCCGCCGACTACACCGGCCGCCTGTGCGTCATCGGCTCCCAGCTGCGTGAGGACAAGCTGGCCGCGCTGTTCGGCCTGTAAGACACGAGGTACACCGCATGGATATTCCTGTTTATCTCATCGCCGGCTTTCTGGATGCCGGCAAGACCAGCTTCATCAACGGCATCCTGCAGGACGGCTTTGCCGCCGAGGACCGGACGCTGCTGCTGTGCTGCGAGGAGGGTGAGACGGCCTACGACCCCAAGGTGCTGGGCAACGTGTTCACCTACACCATCGACGAGCCGGAGCAGATGACGCCGGAGCTTTTCAAGAAGCTGGAAAAGCAGTACCGCCCCAAGCAGGTCATCATCGAGTACAACGGCATGTGGGCCATCGAGCCGCTGTACCGGGAGGGTCTGCCCGCCAACTGGATCCTGTACCAGATCATGTGCCTGGTGGACGCCAACACCTTCGAGCCTTACGTCCGCAACATGGGCCAGCTGATGATGGAGAAGATCTCCAACGCAGACCTGCTGATCTTCAACCGCTGCAATGAGCAGCTCCGTGCCCAGCTGCGCAGCCGCAACCTGCGGATGGTGAACCGCCGCGCCGACATCTATCTGGAGAACACCGACGGCACCAGCGAGGAGTATGTGACCCCGGAGATGTCCCCCTTCGACCTGTCCGGCGGCAAGCTGGAGGTGCCCGACGACGACTACGGCATCTGGTATGTGGACATGATGGACAACCCCGGCCGCTACGAGGGGGTGGAGGTGTCCTTCAAGGCCATCATGTGCCACTCCAAGAAGTTCAGGGGCGTCCACTGCCCGGGCCGTTTCGCCATGGTCTGCTGCGACAAGGACATGCAGTTCCTGGCGCTGGTGTGCCGGGGCGAGGGGCTGGAGAACTTCAAGGACAAGGAGTGGGTGAAGATCCACGCCACCGTGAAGAAGGAGAAGTGCGATGCCTACCAGGGCGAAGGCCCCGTGCTGTATGTCAGCAGCATCGCCGCCACCACCAAGCCCGCCAACGAAATGGTGTCCTTCTGACAACAATTTGTAGAATTATGCAAAAAGATGACGTTCCGTATACGGAACGTCATCTTTTTTATTGCAGTGCGATGCGGCGGGCGTCGGTATCCCGCAGGGCGATCACGGTGTCCAGCACCTGATAGGCGGTGATGCCGCCGAAGGGCGCCGTGTGCAGCGCCGTCACCCATCCGCCGGGGAGAAAGCCCAGATCCGCCATGCGGCGGGCCTTCTGGGGCGGAAAGTCCAGCGCGGCCACGCAGCCGCTCTCGCCGGGGCGCAGCTGCGCCAATGTGTACGCCATGGGTCATGGCCTCCTTGTAAGGTGTCCACCACAGTCTATGCCGCCGGTCACTTCAGGGTGATGCTGTTGTGCAGGACGGTGGTGCTGTACAGCAGCAGCACGTCCGCGTCGGCGGGGAAGTCTACGAACCGACCCAGCAGGTCGGAGGACAGATACCGGATGTCCACGGCGTAGACCGTGCGGTAGCTCTCCGCCAGCAGGGGGATCAGGCTGCTGCCAAAGGAGTCCCGGAACACCACCAGCGTCCGGTCCGACAGGGCGTCGGGGCTGTCGATGCGCAGCAGGGAGCGGCTGCCGGACAGGAACAGGTCGTAGGGCGCGTCCTGGGCGGCGTCGAAGTCGTACACCCCGCCGTCCGTCTCCGTCTCGTAGTTGCGGACGGTGCAGGCCTCCAGTGCCGCGCCGGTGAGATAGGCCAGCGTGTCCGCCTCCAGCGGCTGAGGTGCGCTGTCCCAGTAAGCGCCGCGGAACTCTCCCGCCAGCGCGCACAGCGTCTCCTCCCGCGTGTCCGGTACCGGCGCGCCCATGGCGGCCAGCAGCGTGTCGGCCACAGGGCGCAGCTGCTCTTGCCGCCAGTGGGGGTCCGTGCGGTAGTAGTCCGCCAGCGTCAGGCCGCCGGCGATGTCCACCGGCGTCAGGAAATCCAGCGCGCCGCACAGATAGTCCGCCGTCTCCGCCGCCCCGGCGGGCGTATAGTCCTCCGGCGGCACGGTGAACAGCGCCTTGTCCGGTACCACCGCCAGATAGATGCCGCGTCCGGCGAAATACAGGTCGTGCAGATGCTGAAAGCGGTAGGCGGCCCGATCCAGTGAAGCGGCATCGAAAGCCGCGTCCGTTCTGGCGGCATAGCCGTCATAGACGTACACCGCATCCGCCGGGGCAGACGGCTCCGCCGTATGGCCGGGGAGCCTTGCCGCGCCCAGCAGCAGTGCCGCCGCCAGCAGCAGGAAGCCGCCCCGCTGCGCCAGCGTCTTTATCACTGGATGGCCTCGTCATACACGGCGGTGACGCCGTAGATGCCGGTCAGATGGTTCATAAAGCCGTCCACCAGATCCTCCGCGCCGTAAACAGCGGTCACATAGTCGCCCACCACGGCCACCGCCAGCTTATCGGGGAAGCCGCACATCCACTGACGCTGCTGGATGTTGTCCCGCAGCTGCTGTGCCAGCGCGTCAGGGTCGTCGGTGGCGTGGTAGGCGGCGGCGGTGAAGGTGTTCTGGTTCATCATGTGAACAAGGGACGCCGCCTGGTCCACCAGCGCCGTCTCCGGCAGGCCCAGCACGCGGTCGGCCTCGGCCCGGTCGGTGATGTCATAGGCGCCGGGGGCGTTCTCCTTCACATCCGCGTCGGAGAAGGCGCCGCCCACCGTGGGGAACTTCTCGTCCTCACCGTAGCTGTTCCAAACCGTCTCCAGCAGGTCCAGCGCACTGGTGGGCTTTGCGGGCTTGTCACCGTCGCCGGCGTTATTCTTGTCGCCGCAGGCGGCCAGACTCAGCACCAGCACGGCGGCCAGTACAAGGGAAATCATCTTCTTCATGGAAATATCCTCCAAATCTTCAATGTCTCCGCGCCGGGGGTATGCAGGGGAAGAAGCGCGGCTGTGGATAGGACGCAGCCGCGCTTTATTTTGTTCCCTCCGGGAGGTTCTTTTACGTCAAGGCTTCGTTGCGCTCGCTCGCCATACACAAAGTATGCCTTCGCTTCCGCGTCTCGCCTTGACGCAAAACTCCTCTCCCGGACACACCTCACATCTTACAGCCAACTTTGGTCGAACCCATAGGGCAGCAGCTCCTTCAGGGCGAACTTTTTGCTCTCACCGTTCTTATTCAGGCAGATGACGGTCAGCTCGGGGGCGAACTCCATCATCACCTGCCGGCAGGTGCCGCAGGGCACGCAGTAGTCGTCGCTGCGCCCGGCAATGGCGAGGGTGTCGAAGTCACGGTGTCCCTCGCTGACGGCCTTGAAGATGGCGGTGCGCTCGGCGCAGATGGTGGCGCCGTAGGCGGCGTTTTCGATGTTGCAGCCGGTGAACACCGTGCCGTCCTTGCACAGCAGGGCCGCGCCCACCGGGAAGTGGGAGTAAGGGACGTAGGCCATGTCCAGCATGGCAATGGCTTTTTGGCAAAGCGCCTGTTCGGTCATGGGTAGCTCCTCCTTAGTATGTTTGATTTTGGGAAAACGATTCAGCTCAGCTCCGCCTGTCCGGTGTAGAGCTGGTAGTACTTGCCGTGCTGCGCCAGCAGCCCGGCGTGGTCGCCGCGCTCGATGATGCGGCCCTGCTCCAGCACCAGGATAGCCTGGCTGTTGCGGACGGTGGACAGCCGGTGGGCAATGACGAACACCGTGCGCCCCTCCATCAGGGAGTCCATGCCCCGCTCGATCAACGTCTCGGTGCGGGTGTCGATGGAGCTGGTGGCCTCGTCCAGGATCAGCACCGGCGGGTCGGACACGGCGGCCCGCGCGATGG